>Ga0209691_1000397_pt1 | contig 31347 bp, 22 predicted proteins | sample YNPMSBMetaG_FD_187120 | JGI IMG/M metagenome (GOLD analysis project Ga0209691, IMG submission 187120) | Anoxygenic and chlorotrophic microbial mat microbial communities from Yellowstone National Park, USA - YNP MS-B MetaG (SPAdes) (version 2) ... | reverse complement strand
CGTATAATCATCGGCCACAAAAGTGGGATCTACATCCTTGCAGGCATTGTCGTCAAAGTCTTTGAGCTTTTTGGTGCCGGGAGGGACGGTATTGAGGTCGCCGCCCGCTATCCATATAGCCCCCGCCCGGGAGAGACTATCCAAAACTTGCTTCAAAATCTGAAGCTGGAGGTAGCGTGTGCTATCCGGATAGGGCACATAGGCTTCTAAGTGGGTATTGATGACCCAGAAGTTAGGAAGAGCGGGGTGGCTCACCCGGGCTACAAGGAGGTTCCGGCGCAGATAAAACTCCCGATACCACCAGGGGTAGCTCTTCACCAGGGGGAGAGGAAGCCGGTAAGCCGTATCTATCGGCCAGCGGGAAAAAATCGCATTGCCAGAGTTAATCCGGCCCAGACCCTTCTTCGGCAGGTAGGCGATATCCCACTGCGACGCATACACCGCATAGGGCAGTCCTGCACTATCAGCGATGTATTGGAGCATATCCACATACACCGACCGCTTAGAAAAGCGATCCAGCTCCTGAATGAGCAGAATATCCGGCTTCACCTGGCGAATCTTACGCAGGAGACCCGCGAGGTTTTGTATAACTTCCTGCTCAGTCATAACCACCCGATCCCCATAGCAATCAAAGAAAAAGTCTATACGGGCCCCACCGAACTTGATATTCCAGGTCATGATGGTAAGGGTGTCTTTGGAAGGGGCGGGCGTAGCGCTGGGAGAGATGTATCTCTCCGCAGGCTCAGGCCGGTCATGATGATGAACCCACCAGTCCGTTTTTATCAGGATGAGTATGCCTATACCCAATAGCAGGGCAAGAAGGCCTAAGCCAGTGCCTATTATCCGAAGTGGGCGCATGTGGGCTATATTTCCCCGCAGGAAGGATAGCCCTCTCGTAGCCCCACCAGGACTCGAACCTGGATCTTGAGCTCCGGAGGCTCACGTTCTATCCCTTGAACTATGGGGCCACTGCAAAGATAAAGACTTTTCTCGCTCCCCCTCTTCGGCCTAAACATGCCGAGCCCCCTCTCCCCATGTTACCTTTGCCTGTATGCATACTGCCCTCCGTATCCTCTTCTATGGCCGTCCCGCCCAGCGGTATCTCGTTTATGCCCTTCTCGCCTTCGTGCTCTTCAACCTATTCAATGTTTTCTCCCTCACCCTCATCATTCCCTTCTTGGAGATTCTTTTCTCTCAGGGTGCCGAGCCTGCCTCCCTTCCCAATGACCTCAGCATGGAAGCATGGAAAAAGTACCTTTTTTATCAGCTTTACCTCTTCCGCAATGAGGCCGGCCCCCTCAAAGCCCTATCGTATTTTAGCGCTATTATCACTCTATCTATCCTGCTCAAAAATGCCTTTCGCTATCTGGGAGCCTGGGCGATGGCCGCCTATGAAAACCACCTTATCCAGAACCTCCGCAATCAGCTCTTTGCCCACCTGGTTTCGCTCCCTTTGGGCTTCTTCATCCGAAACCGCAAAGGCCGCATCCTGAACCTCCTGACCCAAGATGTGCAGATTATCCAGGAGGCGGTACTGGGAACTATCTACAACCTCCTGAACGATCCTATTACGATGCTGTTTTTTTTAGGAGCGATGTTTGTACTTTCCTGGAAGCTGACGCTGGTTTCGCTGTTAGTTTTGCCCCTAACGGGTTGGGTTATTAGCCGTCTTAGCAAGACGTTGCGCCGTCGCGCCTCCCACGGCCAGAAACGCATGGATCAGGTGCTATCCGTCCTGGAAGAGTTTCTCTCTGGTGCCCGAACTGTTAAGGCTTTTGGTGCCGAAGAGCAGGAAAAGCAGCGCTTCTTCAAGGGCAACGAAGAATACACGGGCTTCATGATCAGTCTCCGCCGCCGACTGGAGCTCGTTTCGCCGCTCACGGAAGTGCTAAGCGTCATTGTCGTACTGGGTCTCTTGTATTATGGCACTTTCTCGGTACTCCAGGGCGAGCTCAAGGCCTCGGAGTTCATTACGTTCATTGCGCTTTTCGGGCAGTTTCTGAGTCCGATGAAAACCTTCAATCAGGCTATAGGCCGAGTCCAGAAAGCTATTGTGTCTTTTCAGCGCCTTCAAGGTTTATTAGCAGAGCCACCAGAAAATACGGCCGAACAGCAACGGCATCCTATTCGCACCTTCCGGGACCAAATCACCCTGGAGCAGGTCACCTTTGCTTATGATAGCAAGGTCGTGCTGGAAAACGTTTCCCTCACCATTCGGAAGGGGAGCCGGATAGCCTTTGTCGGGCCTTCGGGTAGCGGCAAGACCACCCTGGTAGACCTGATTTGCGGCTTTTACCGGCCCACTCAGGGGGAAATCTATGTAGATGGACAGCCCCTCTCCGAAATAGACCCGGCCTCTTATCGGCGCTTGCTGGGCATAGTTCCACAGGATGGCATGCTATTTCACACCACGCTTTTAGAAAATATCACTTACGGGGAGCGCGGGCCGGTGGAAGAGGCGCGCGTTTGGGAGGCGCTTCGGCTGGCGCAGGCGGAGGACTTTGTCCGGGAGCTACCCCAGGGGCTCTACACCATGGTAGGGGAGCGAGGCCAGCGCTTTTCGGGCGGCCAGCGACAAAGGCTGGCTTTGGCCAGGGCCCTTTATCGCCAGCCGGAGCTGCTTATTCTGGACGAAGCTACATCGGCCCTGGATAGCGAGTCCGAAGCCCGCATCCACGAAGCCCTCTCCCAGATGCCGCGCTTCATGACTATTCTCCTGATTGCGCATCGTCTCTCCACAGTCCGGCATGCCGACTGGATATACGTCCTGGAAAAAGGCCGGATTGTGGAAGAAGGCACCCACCAGGAGCTTTTAGCGAAGGGGGGATTGTACAGTCGGCTCTACCGATTGCAGGCAACCTCATAGTAGAAAAAGCCCCTACACTCCCTCCCTTTGTGGGTTAGAGAAGGGCAGGGCTGCTAAGCGTTCCCGTCCATGGCAGCAGGGCTGACCGATCTCTCACCTCACGGCCACCACACCTGTCGGTGGGTACGGCAGCGGAAAGGCTTCCAGGTACGCTCGAATCTCCTCCCGGATCCGTCGCCGCACTTCCGCATCCGTCGGATGCGATAGCACAGCATCGATCCACGCCGCTACCTGCCGAAAGTTTTCCTCCCCAAAGCCCCGCGTCGTAAGCGCTGGCGTCCCCAATCGGACTCCGCTCGCCTTTAAGGGCGGCTGCGGATCGTACGGAATGAGGTTCTTATTGACCGTGATGCCCGCTTCTTCTAAGAGGGTTTCGGCATCCCGGCCGGTGAGACCCTTATTGCGAAGGTCTAATAGAACAATGTGGTTATCCGTGCCGCCAGTAAGAACCGTATAGTCTCGTTCTATCAAGGCCTGAGCCAGGGCCCGGGCATTTCGGATGACGTTTTCCGCGTAGGTGCGAAAGGACGGCTCTAAGGCCTCCCCAAAAGCCACGGCCTTCCCCGCAATGCTATGCATGTGCGGCCCGCCTTGAATCCCCGGGAAGAGTGCCGTATCCAGGAGCGTGCTCATCTTTTTCGGGGTGCCTTTGGGGGTGGTTTCACCGAAGGGATTGTCAAAGTCTTTCCCCATCATGATAACGCCGCCCCGAGGCCCCCTTAGGGTCTTGTGCGTGGTGCTGGTGACCACATGGCAATGCGGCAGGGGGTTATTGAGCAGGCGTGCAGCGATGAGGCCGGCCGGATGCGCAATATCCGCCACCAGAAATGCGCCCACCTCATCCGCAATAGAACGAAGCGTCGCATAATCCCAATCCCGCGGATAGCTACTGGCCCCACACATGATTACCCTCGGCTGAAACTTGCGTGCCTTGTCGCGAATCTCGTCATAATCTAAAAGATATGTATCGGGACGAACCCCATAGTGCATTATCGCATAAAGTTTGCCAGAAGAGTTGAGGGGGCTGCCGTGGGTCAGATGCCCGCCATGCGCTAATTCAAAGCTGAGGAGCTTTTCACCGGGCCGAAGGAGGGCTAAAAGGACAGCGGCATTGGCCTGGGCACCGCTGTGGGGCTGAACGTTCACCCACTCAGCACCAAAAAGGGCTTTGAGGCGCTCCTGCGCCAGACGTTCCACTTCATCCACGTAGGCGCAGCCGCCGTAGTACCTTTTACCGGGCAGGCCTTCGGCGTATTTGTTGTTCAGCACAGAGCCCAAGGCGGCGAGGACGGCCGGGCTGGCGTAATTTTCCGAGGCGATGAGCTCCAGGCCTTCGGCCTGACGACGCTGCTCCGCTTCTATCCAGTCAAACACAGGGTCTCGCATCAGCCAAAGATAACACTATTCTCTGGGCAAAGTGCCTGCGCCCTACATAAGCGCCGGGGACTTTGGGGCAGTAGGTGTACTTTTGTAGCAATATGACCTTTCCACGGCCTGCTAATGAGCCTGTTTTGGCGTATGCGCCCGGCTCGCCAGAAAGAACCGCCCTCACCCAGGCCCTACATAACGCCTACCAAGGCCACAAGGAGATCCGGAGCTTTGTCGGCGGCGAATGGATAGGTGGAGAACCTGCGCCTATTACCCCCCCACATCGGCACAAACAGGTAATCGGCACCCGATACAAGGTAGACCGGACCGCTGTAGAAAAGGCTATAGAAGTAGCCCGAAAAGCCCACCAAGCGTGGCAACGTTGGACCTTTGAGCGGCGAGCGGAAATCTTTCTCAAAGCTGCGGATATCCTTTCCCAGAAGTATCGTGCCGTAGCCAATGCCGCCTGTATGATTGCCCAGTCTAAAACGATCTTCCAGTCCGAAATAGACATCATTGCGGAGCTGGCGGACTTCTGGCGCTTCAATGTGCATTATGCGGAGTGGCTGATGAGCTGGCAGCCCCGCAGTCCTGCCCTCACCCGAAACCGCTTAGACTATCGCCCCCTGGAAGGCTTTATCACAGCCATTACGCCTTTCAACTTCGCTTCTATTGGGGGCAATCTCCCCACCGCCCCTGCCCTTATGGGCAATACCGTTCTCTGGAAGCCCGCCGAAACCCAACTTTACTCTGCGGCCGTCATCATGGAAATCCTTCTGGAAGCGGGACTCCCGGAAGGCGTGATTAGCTTCCTTGTGGTGGATGGACCGACGCTCTCCGAAGTCGCCATGCGCCACCCTGACTTTGCGGGTCTGCACTTTACTGGGTCTACAAGCACGCTGAATCGCCTCTGGCAGCTCATCGCCGAAAACCTCCCCCACTACCGAAACTACCCCCGCATCGTCGCTGAAACCGGCGGAAAAGACTTCGTGTGGGTGCATTCCAGTGCAGACCCCCAGGGCGTCGCCGTGGCCTTAGCCCGAGGCGCCTACGAATACCAGGGACAAAAATGCTCCGCCGCCTCGCGCGCCTACCTCCCCAAAAGCCTCGCCGATGACATCTTAGGGCGCCTTACCACTATGATGAAAGACTTCCGCATGGGCCCCCCAGAAGACTTCCAAAACTTCATCACCGCCGTCATTGATAAAAAGGCCTTCGATAAAATCGCCTCCTACATTGAGCTTGGAAAAAGTGACCCGCAGGTTTCTCTATTGGCGGGAGGGGGCTATGATGATTCGGAGGGGTATTTTATTGAGCCTACGCTATTTCTGACGACGAATCCCCATCATCGGCTGATGGAAGAGGAGATTTTCGGGCCGGTGCTCACCGTCTACGTCTATCCCGATGCAGAGTGGGAGGCAAGCCTAGACCTGCTAAATAGCACATCGCCGTATGGGCTGACTGGGGCTATCTGGGCTCAAGACCGGCAGGTGATTGCCAGCGCCGAGGAACGCCTGCGATATGCCGCCGGCAACCTCTACATCAACGACAAGCCCACCGGTGCCGTGGTGGATCAGCAGCCTTTTGGTGGGGCCAGGGCCTCCGGCACCAACGACAAAGCCGGTTCACCCTGGAACCTCATCCGCTGGGTCAGCCCACGCACCATCAAAGAAAACTTCCTGCCACCCCTGGACTATCGCTATCCCTTCATGCAGGGGTAAAAATTGTAGCCCGTGCAGGCTAAAACCATCATACGCCCCCTCCTGCGCCTTTTAGAGCGCTTTAGCTTAGAGCAGGAAAAAGACGACCCGGCAGCCATTCTCGCTGCCATAGAGCGCGATGTGCGCTTCCGGGGGATCAACCTCTGGATTCTCATCGCAGCCGTTGTAGTGGCCTCCGTGGGGCTGAATGTCAACTCTACCCCCGTCATCATCGGTGCCATGCTAATCTCCCCGCTGATGGGACCTATCATCGGCATCGGTGTCAGTCTCGCCACGTACAACCTCCCCTTGCTCAATAAGTCCCTACGAAACTTTATCGTGGCCGTCTTTTTTAGCATTATCACGTCTGCCTCATACTTTTTTCTGAGCCCGCTGAAAGAGGCCCAGTCCGAGCTAATCGCCCGCACAAGCCCTTCGCTCTGGGATGTACTCATTGCTTTTTTCGGCGGGCTGGCCGGCATCATCGCTGCCACCGGTAGGGAAAAGAAACTGACGGTCGTTGCGGGTGTAGCGATCGCTACAGCGCTTATGCCCCCCCTCTGCACGGTAGGCTACGGGGTGGCTACCCTCCAGCTTTCCTTTATAGCGGGGGCCTTTTACCTTTTCTCGATTAATGCTGTCTTTATTAGCACAGCAGCCTATCTGGTTGCGCAGCTTTTACGCTTTCCGAATATAGAAATTGCCAACATTCAGCTCAGGAAGCGTATTCGCCGGATTGCACTGCTGGTCGTGATAGGGACGTTCCTCCCGAGCCTGTACCTCTCCTGGCAGCTCGTCCAAAAAGCCATCTACGAGGAGCGGCTGCGCCTCTTCATCCAGCATGAGCTTAGTTACCCCAATACCAGTGTGATTAGCCACAAGCTCATCCGCCGGGGCGAAAAAACGCTCTTAGAGATCGTCCTGATTGGCGAAGTCCTCACAGAAAAAGAGCAGGCCCGTCTCCGGGAGGCCTTAGCCGCTTACAACTTTCCCATAGATGGGATTGAGATCATTCAGGGGAGGGGATCGGACACTTACACGCCATCCGCAACCCAGATAGAAGCCACGTACCAGCGCTTTTACCTGGAGAGCCAGCGACTTCAGGATAGTCTTCGGGTGCTGCGCGAGCGATTGCAGATGTATGAGAAGCGAGACACCCTTGCCAGCACCCTCTTAGAAGAAATCCGGGTCTTTTTCCCGGGGGTCTCTGCCATAGGGCTGAGTACGCTCACGACCGCCGGCGGTACGCCCGATAGCCTTTATGTAGTTATCATACGGCACCGAGGCGAGCTCCCTGAAACGCCCCTGCGGACCTGGCTCGAGAAACGCCTAAGTAAACCCATCCAAACTTGCCTCCTGCCCGAAAAATAATCAGCCCTCTCTTTTCCTTGATGGCATAAGTTTTGCCCTATTTTGGGACTGGTGACCGGCGTGGGTTCTTGGCAGAAGAGGCATGGGTTATGCTATTTTCCATTCATGGTGTCCCGCTGGGCATTTAGCGGGTGGAGCATGGGCTTCCTGACCCGGCCCTTCCTCTGCCAGCAGGGGGAAGGGCTTCCCACCCGGCCTAAGGCGCCCCTTTACTCTGTGCAAGACGAACAGGAATACGTATTATCTTTGGCGGAGATGATGGAAGAGAAATCGCTACAGGCATTAGCGCCAGCGTTTTTTCTACAAGACGTATGGACGGTAGCACGCGCCCTTTTAGGGAAGATTCTGGTTACTCGCCATCCGGCGGGCGAGACGGCGGTTCGTATTACGGAGGTGGAGGCTTATGCCGGGACCTCGGACCGGGCGTGTCATGCTTATGGTGGCCGTCGCACCCGCCGCAACGAGCCTATGTACCAGGTAGGCGGCACCTTATACATTTACCTCAACTACGGGCTTCATCATCTCCTTAATATTGTTACGGGCCCTGAGGGCGATCCTTGTGCGGTGCTGATTCGGGCGGGGGAACCGCTGTGGGGGCAAGTGCTTATGGCAGAGCGACGGGGGCTCTCGCCGGAGGAGCCTCGCCTTACCGTGGGCCCAGGCAACCTTACCCGGGCTCTCGCCATCCCCCTTGCGTGGAGCGGCCAGCACCTCCTCTTCCACCCGCAGATCCAGATCTTAAGTGATGGGTATGCGCCGCCCTTCATTCAGCATGGACCGCGCATCGGTGTAGACTATGCAGGTCCTGATGCCCGTCACCCCTGGCGCTACTGGATCGGTGATACCCCCTTTGTGTCTAATTCCAGAAAAAAACCTAACTTTGCCGGGAGTGTATGAGACTGACCCGCATCGTCTGGCTCTCTGCTATCTGGATAGTAACTCTCCGAGCTCAGGAGCTCTACATCCTCAACGAGACCGTCTATATCTCTAACCAGGATACCCTGGCCGTAGTTGGTGCGCCGCCGGGCGACCTCCAAGTAGACGGAACGGGCATCGTTGAGAATGACGGCGGCGTGGTATGGCTGACAGGGGACTGGATCAATACCAGCTCCGGCGATGGGTTCGTCACCCCGCGCAATGGCTGGCTCTACCTCGTAGGCGGATACCAACGCCTTTTTGGGCCTACCCCCACCTACTATAACAGCTTAGCCCTCTTCAATAATGGCAACGACCTCAAAGAAATGATCGGAGCCAACGGCCGCATTCAGAACTTCCTTGTTCTAAATGACTGCGAACTACGCACCAATACCAACATCATGACGGTGGAGAATCCTGATCCGGCTGCCATTACACGCACGAGCGGCTTCGTTAGTAGCACGGGGAACGGGCGTTTAGGCCGCCGCAGTGACCGAAGCGCTTCTTACCTTTTCCCTGTTGGCGATAGACAGTTAGGTCCCTTCCGTTACCGCCCCGTGGAAATCACCCCAAGTGCCGCACCGCACCTTTTCCATGTACGATTTGCCAATGTAGACCCCACCATAGAGGGCTACGACCGTCTCTCCGTCCAGGACCCCATCCAGGAAGCCAACGAATTCTTTTACCATATCGCCGAAAGAATCCAGGGCACCGACCCCATTACCCTCCGCATCTGGTATGACGAAGCCAATGATACCTACAAAGACACGCTCTCCCATTGGGAAATTCCTAACAATAAGTGGGTAGCCGTTAATACCCTCATCAACCGGGCCGCCGGCATCCCGCAAACCGGCATGACCCAAAGTGCCTACATGGAAACCCAGGGGTGGAATAACTTCTCCTCGCCGAACTTCGCCCTCGCTCGCACCCGCCAGAAATGGGTCATCTACGTGCCCAATGTCTTCTCCCCGAATGGCGACGGCAGCAATGATGAGTTTCTGATTTACTACCAAGGCTTTATCAGAATAGAGCTACGCATTTATGATCGGTGGGGGCTCCTGATATGGCGGGGTGAGCAAGGCCCCGAAGGCCCCATCCGCTGGAACGGCCGCACCCAAAAAGGGGAAGAAGTCCCAGAAGACGCCTATGTCTTCGTCGTGCGAGGCTACTTTACCAGCGACAAGTACACCGAACGTGCTGGAACCGTAACCGTTATCCGATAACCATATGCCTATGACGCGTAATAGTAGAGGCTTTTTGAGCCTGATTTTCCTGCTTCTCTCTGTTGGGCTTGCTTGGGCGCAGGTCGGGATAGGAACCACGACGCCCACAAATAAATTAGATGTAGCGGGTGATGCGCGCATTCGAACCTTGAATCCACTCACGCCTCCCTTCAGGCTAATTGGCGCAGATGCCAATGGGGTTCTGGGTGAGCTCCGGGGCACGAATACGGGGGATTATCCCCAGTGGAATGCGGTCATCAACCAGTGGACCATTGGCTCTGCCCCCGGTAATGCTTGGCTCCTCTTAGGGAATAGCGGCACGAACCCCGCTAATAACTTCCTGGGCACCATTGATAACGTAGACCTGGTCCTTCGCACAAACAACACGGAGCGTCTGCGGGTTTTCGCTAATGGATATGTTGGAATTGGGACGCCTGCCCCCACGCCAACGAAGCGCCTTCATGTGGCCGCAGGAAATGAAGGTGGCCTCATTGTGGATGTTACCGCCAATGGTGCCGCAAACCTCAGCGCCAATGCTCTTAATAGCACGATCACGGGCGGCGGCAACACAGCCCACGGGTTAGAGGTGATTACCAATGGAGATGCCGCTTACCTGATTGGGGTGGGGAGCCAGACTGCCCCAAACCACGCCGGCACTAACGTAGGTGTGCGGGGCCGCGCAGATAATACAGCAGGCCGCGCCATTGGCCTGTGGGGCGCTGTCGGCGATGCCACCGCCTACATAGGTAGCGTTTCGGCCTCCTATGGAGCAGGGGTATTTGCCTTCCATAGTGGCGCGCAGCTGCCTGCGGGGGCTCTCCAAACGCCTACACCTCCTGCGGCTGGCGAACAGCTTTACGCGCTGGCTGTAAGAGGCCGGGCCTACATAGACAACGGCCAATTTATCGTCTCAGGGCCTACCTACAATCCGGCTGCCCCCCCTGCTGTTGAGGGCCTTCCCACAGGCGCGGGCACCCGCTTCTTATGGATCCCTGAACGAACCGCCTTCCGAGCCGTGGGCATATATGCCCGACCTGATGACTGGACTGCTAACACGGATCATGCCGACCCCGGGCAGTTAGGCTTCGCCTCTTTCGCGGCCGGGCTCAATGTACGCGCCTCCGGTAACCTAACCTTCGTCGTTGGCGTCGCCAGCCAGGCCACTGCGACAGGCGCCACAGCCCTCGGCAAGTATGTTTCTACTCAGCATCCAGGCTCCTTCCAAATCGGTGATGACCCCGGCCCCCGTGGTGGAGCAGGCCGCCCCTATCCTGAACTTATATCCACCCTCTCTAACCAGTTCAGCACCCGGTATTACAATGGCTATCGTTTCATCGTGCGGGAGCCCAATGCCCCTCCCCCAGGCTCGCCTGCGGGTGCTCGCCCCATAGAAGCCCCCGATCCCGCCCTCTCACCCACCCAGTGGCCCAATGCGGTCCCCGGCGTCTTCATCGCAGGCATGTACAATCACTTCCGCTTAGGTAGCATTGACTTTGGGGTCGGCGATGGCTGGCTGGGGATCGGCACCCAACTGCCGGACGCTCCCCTCCACATAATCGGAAAACAAGGCCGGGGTGTACTCGTAAATGACGGCTATATTGCTATCCAAGGTACGGGCGCCTTTCGCGCGAACGGCCAGGACGGTCTCACTCGCACCGTCAATGTCATGGGTTCTAACGGTCAGCCCTGCCAGCTCGTCTTTTCCAAGGGGATCCTGGTTTCTACCAACTGCCCCTGAGATTTTTGCACATTTACCTAAGCGAAGGGCGCTCTCACGTGAGGGCGCCCTTCGCTTTTTGGAGGGCGGCGGCTATCGCCCAGAAGTCTGCCGCTATCAGGCTTGCACCCCCTACCAGCCCACCGTCCACATCCGGCTGCGCAAAAAGTTCCTCAGCATTGGCGGGCTTGACACTGCCCCCATAGAGGATGGGCACGGCTTCGGCTGGAGCACCCGCTTTTCGCAGCCACTCCCGAATAAACCCATGGGCCTCCTGGGCTTGCTGGGGCGTGGCATTCAGCCCCGTCCCAATCGCCCAAACCGGCTCGTATGCAATGATGAGCTTGTCCCAGGCTACGTCTACTCTCGAGAGGGCTTCGCGAAGTTGCCCCTCTAATATGGCAAAGGTTTCACCTGCTTCCCGCTCTGCACGCGTCTCGCCGATGCAGTAGATCACCTTTAGGCTGCGCGCCTGCGCATCCTGAACTTTTTTCTGGAGAAGCCCCCCTTTTTCTCCGAAGTACTGGCGCCGCTCCGAGTGCCCCACGATCACATGCGTACAGCCCACTGCCCGGAGCTGCGCCATGGACACCTCGCCCGTATATGCCCCAAACTCGCCCGGATAACCATTCTGTGCCCCCACTTGCAGGGAGGTGCCAGATAGCCTTTCCACCGCCAGAGAGAGATAAACATGCGCAGGACAAACCACTACCGGGAAAGGCCAGGCGCCCTTCTCGGCTTCTAAGAGCCGGAGCTGCTGCAAAAGCATCTCAGCCTCTCCGGGATATAAGTGCATCTTCCAGTTTGCTGCGAGAAAAGTCCGCCCGCTCATGGGATGAGAAGCAGTAGTGGCGAAGGTAGCTGCTCCACAGGCAAAAAGAACACTTCTCCCCGCCGGGCTCGAACCTTCTCAATAATCAGGTCTACGCCGTCCTGGGACGGACGCCCCCGCTTACTCCCAAAAAGCTCTTTAGCCGGGAAGGAATAGCCTTCTGCCACAAAGAGAATCGGCCGACCGGCAAAATGCGTATCCTCCAGAAGTTCCCATACTTCCTGAGGGGTTTGGGGTTCGGAGTATTCCAGGAAAGGCTTGTAGGCTTGCAAAAGGAGGGAGCGCTGGTGCTCCGTGTACTGCTGAATGTGTTGGATAAGCTGATCCGGCGGGATAACCTCATAGATGCCAGTGATTTTAGCGAGGCCCTCGGTGAGGGCGGCCTTGTCGGCCACGACTTGAATGAGCCGATCATCGCCGGCGAGAATGACTGGATAGCCTTCCTCGGCTCCGTAGTGGCGAATGACAGCGGCCAGTTCGTCCTCGTACTTGACGAGGGCCATCTGGAAGGCCGCCCGGGCCATTTCCCCAAACATCTGTTGGTAGTGCAGATCCCCCGCTGACGCACCCGATTGGAGCTGCTGACGGGCTTTCTGAACCTGACGGAGGGCCTCCTCTACACTTTCCGGCAGCGCTATCGGAAAAAGCTGTTCTCCAATACACTCAAAAAACCGCGCCACATTCTCCGAAATTACCGCCACAAAATAATACGACACCCGATGAAAGGCGTAGATAGCCCGAGCCAAATCCAGCTTCTTGGAGACTTCTATGCTCTCCTCAAACAAAAACGGCACGAATAGGGCCTCTGCGACAGTGGGCGTAACCGCAACGACCCACGTGCCACGGAGGTGCTTTGTCTCGGAGAGGATATCCAAAACAAGATCCAGATTTGTGCGAAAGTTTTCGGCTTCCTTGATATCAATGCCTTTAGCGAGGGCTTTTTCGGCTTTTTCCTGGATTTTGCCGAGCTTTTTGGGGTCTGGGGGAAAAGCCGTTTCATCTGGAATGGGCAAGTAAGCCGTCAGGGCCACCGGGAAAGGGCCAGCTTCCGCCAAGTGACGCAACCGAGTAAACCTTAGACTCTCCATAGCCCGTGAGAATGTGCTACTTTTATGCGCACCTTTGTCATGGTATGCAAAGTAAAGGGTTTTGGATTTTTTTAGGGGTTGTGGGGGGGCTTACAGCGGTGAGTGGCTGGTTTTTGCCGCATTGGAGTGGGGTGCTGTATGTGCTGATTGTGGTGGGCTATCTCTTTGTGCCGTCGGGCTGGCAAAGTGTGGCGGGCGGCCTCATGAGCGGTCTCGTGTGGCTCGCGGTTAGCCTCGCCAAAGGCCTCCCCAATGAAGGTCTTCTGAGTGGTAAAATCGCAGCGCTTCTGGGCGTTGGCGAACCGATAGTGTATCTTTTGACGGCGCTCATAGGCTTTTTGCTGGGGTGGATAGGTCTTCTGGGAGGGCGGCTGCTGCGTCAGGTACTTCCCCAGAAGGGGCAATCCATGCACCGGCGCCGTGGCCGATAAGAGGCTTTCCCTCCTCATCCTGGGGGGGTTAGTCATAGGCGTGGGAAGTGGCCTTCTCGTGAGGCAGCTGGGTATTCCTGCCGACGGGCTCCTGAGCAGCGCCCGCTTCTTCGGTGAACTCTTTCTGCGGGGGCTTTTCATGCTCATTCTGCCCCTGGTCGTGCCCATGATTATCACGGGGATTCAAAAGCTCACTGAGACCGAAGCCTTAGGCAAGATCGGCACCCATGCCCTGCTGGCTATTCTGGGGCTGACGGCCATAGCGGCTACGATTGGCCTTAGCATCGTCCTGCTGATAGAACCGGGCAAAAACTTCCCGGCAGCAGAGCTGACGCAACTGACGGGTTCAGACAAGCCGCCTGCTACCACCACCCTCTCCTGGCAGGCGATCCTCCTGTCGCTTCTACCGAAAAATCCCCTCCACGAAATGGCCATGATCTTCGCGCCGGGGCCCCAGCAAGGGAGCCTCATCGCTGTGGTGAGTTTCTCGATTCTTTTTGGGATTGCGCTGGCACGTCTACCTGTGGAGGTTTCCCGGCCCACGTATCAGGTACTTGAGTCTCTCTTTGAGGCGAGTCAGTGGCTATTGTGGCGCCTTCTCAAATGGCTGGGACCGCTCGGCGTGGCGAGCCTGACCTTTCCCGCCGCGCTCTCCTTAGGGGGTCACATCTTTTCCCTCCTGGGCTGGTATGTAGGGGCTGTCGTACTGGGCCTGAGCATTCAGATGTTTGTCGTGTATTCCCTCTTTCTGTATTTTCTGAGCAGGCGTTCGCCCGCTCGGACGCTTTCACTTTCTACGCCGGCGCTGCTGATGGCTTTTTCCTCATCCAGTAGTAACGCCACCCTGCCTGTAACGTTGCGCGTAGCGACAGAGCGCTTGGGAATAGCCCCTGCTATCGCTCGCTTCATCACCACCTTAGGCGCTACTGTCAATCAAAATGGCACCGCACTGTATGAAGGGGTAACGCTTATTTTTCTCATGCAGGTGTATGGGCACAGCCCGACGGCGGGGGAGGGGGCGCTGGTAGTAGTCATGGCCATGCTGATAGCGATTGGGGCGGCTGGCGTGCCGGGGGGTTCTTTGCCGCTTCTGGCGGGGCTGCTACCTACCTTTGGGGTGCCAGCCTCCGCTATCTGGCTCATTTATGGCATAGACCGGCTCCTGGACATGATGCGCACCACCCTCAATGTGTATGGCGATCTGGTGATTGCGACTTACCTTCACAGGATATATGCAAGTGCTCACAACTCGCGAAGCCCTAATTAGCTGGCGTAAGAAGGCTCAAGGTCACGTGGGTTTTGTCCCTACAATGGGGGCTTTGCACGAGGGGCATCTTTCGCTCGTGCGCCAGAGCCTCACCGAAAATGACTGGACGGTCGTCAGCATTTTCGTCAATCCCCGCCAGTTTGGCCCCAAAGAAGATTACGAGCGCTACCCGCGCACCCCGGAAATGGATACCCGACTTTTGCAAAACCTCGGGGTCTCAGCGGTCTTCATGCCGTCAGAGTCGGAGATGTATTCGCCAGAAGATGAGTTTCATATCAGTGCGACACGGCTGAGCCGGCTCTGGTGCGGCGGGTACCGCGTCGGCCACTTTGATGGGGTAGCGCTCGTGCTGACCAAGCTCTTTCACCTCGTCATGCCTACTCGGGCATATTTCGGTGAAAAAGACTTTCAACAGGTGCGCATCGTGGAAAAAATGGTAGAGGAGCTATTTTTCCCGATACAGGTCGTTCGGCACCCTACTGTGCGAGAGCCGGATGGGCTGGCGATGAGCTCCCGCAATGCCTACCTTTCGCCGCGGGGGCGAGCCCAAGCCGTCGCCCTCTACAAAGCCCTGCAATACCTGCATGCACTCACGGCCCAGCATCAAAACACAGCCTTTCTCATTGAGGAGACCCTTCGCTACCTGAAGGAAAACTACCCCGATGTGGAGGTAGAGTACCTGGCCATCGTAGATGAGCATTCGCTGGAGGCGCTTGAGCACCTTCGGCAATCTGCGCGCCCCAGGGCACTCATAGCGGCGTATGTGGAGGGGGTACGCCTGATTGATAATCTGCCTCTATCACCTGTGCCGTGAGGTGCCGTTCTAACGAACCCAGGACGTCTATTCGCACCTCCACATACGGCCGTGGCACTGGCCAGGGAAGCTTCTCCGGCCACTCTACGAAAACCTTCTCGGCACGCTCTAAGATCTCATACACAGCCTCCCAGCGGGCATAGTCCGTCTCGCTAAACCGATACAGGTCTATGTGATAAATCCCATCGCCGTAGGCGTTGATGTAGGTGAAGGTGGGGCTTTGGACCTGGGTGCCTATCCAGTGGCGGACAAGGGTCGTTTTGCCGGCGCCCATAGGGCCATACAGGAGCCAGCGGGACTGGCCGGCGCCCCAGGCTTTCAGCGCCGTTACCACTTGGTCTATCTCTTCCAGGGTATAAGCCCTTTCCCATCTCATCGCCGGGGCATCAGCCGCACAAAGGGCACGATAATCTCAGATAAGCTCACGCCCCCGTGCTGATAGGAATCCCGGTACAGCCGCACATAGTCGTTGTAGTTTGTCGGATACACCAGAAAAGTATCCTCACAGGCAAAGAGGTAGGTAGCGCTGGCCGTAGCCCGGGGGAGTTTGGCTTCTTCTGGTTTGCGGATGTGGAAAATGCCTTTGGCGTCTTTGTCGTAGTTGAGGTTGCGGCCTTGTTTGTAGCGGAGGTTGGTGGTGGTTTCCCGATCGCCCAGCACCCGCACGGGCCTACGGACTTGGACCATCCCGTGATCTGTCGTGAGAAAGACCCGGGAAGTGTAGGCGGGCAGCTGCTTGAGTACCTCAAAAAAGGTAGCGTTTTGTAGCCAAGCTCGAGTAACAGAGCGCAGAGACACATCGTTAGCGGCCAGCTCTTTGAGGATATTCATCTGAACCCGGGTATGGGCCATGAGGTCTAAGAAGTTGAAGATCATCACGACGACCTCGTGGCTGCGCAGAAGGTTGGGAAGGTTTTGGAGGAGATTGCGGCCCTCTTCGGTTTTGAGGACTTTGGCGTAGGCGACTTTGACGGCGATTTTGTGTCGCAGGAGGAGATCGTTGAAGAACTCTTCCTCAAAGAGGTTTTTACCGCCTTCCTCGTCGTCGTCGGCCCAGTAGCGGGGGAAGCGGTTAGCGATTTCCAAGGGGTAGAGACCAGCGAAGAGGCTATTGCGGGCATACTGGGTGGCGGTGGGCAAGATGGCGTAAAAGAGCTGCTCTTCGGCAACGTTGTAGTAGGGGGACAGGAGGGCTTCCAGGACTTTCCACTGGTCGTAGCGCATGCCATCAATAAGCAGAAGCACGAGCGGGCCGCCTTTTGCGCCAATGTGGGGCAAAAAGTATTTCTTAAGCATGTCGGGGGAGAGGTCGGGTTTAAGGCCCTGGGTGGTATTGACCCAGTGGAGATACTGGCTCGTGAAGTATTTGGCAAAGACGGTCTCTGCCTCGGCCCGCTGCGCCTCATACATCTCCCGTAGCTCTGGCGCATCTGCCCCCTCTATGCGTAAATCCCAGTGTACCAGCTCCTTGTAAAGGCCTATCCACTCTTCATAGTCGATAGCGCTCATGAGCTTACGGGTTATCATAGCGAAAGCCCGATGATACTCCTCAATAAGCTGCTGACTCTTAAGATCTTCGGCTTGCATTAAGCGCAAACACACCGAGTAAAGCTGCTGAATCTTGACAGGCTTGATGAGGAAGTCGGAAACTTCGGCCCCTACGGCATCCTCGGCCAGGCGCTCCGCCTCGTCCTGCGTCACCATGACAATAGGCAAGTGCGGATACCGCCGACGCACCTGCCGAGCCCACTCTAACCCCGACATCCCCACCAAGTGCTCATCCACAAAAACCAAGTCCACCGGATGCATATAAATGTATTCCAGGGCCTCCTGCGGATGTGTAAACGTCTCCACCGAAAAGCCCTTCTGCCTGAGATACTGCACATGCGGCTCCAGGTGTTCTATCTCGTCATCCAGCCACAGAAGACGCCCTCTCATGTAGCAAAGATACCAACAAACCGGTTTTATTTTGCCGCCGAAACGGCAATGCCGTTTTTAGCTTATATTTGACAAACTACATGTTGCGGATTGTCGGGCACATTGCTTCTTCGGAGCGGCGAAAGCAGGTCGAAGCCCAGTTAGAAGAATACATTGGCAAGGGCGGGGAATGGATACTCCATGAGTCTATAACGACGGCCTTGAAGCATTTGGAGGCCCTTTCGCCGGGTGAGCAGAGTATAGAGATAGTTTTAGGGGAATGGCCATCGGCCCAGGCGTATTTGGTGCAGGCGCATCAATTGCTCCCTCGGGCGATGCTGGTGGCTATTGTGCCACCGGAGACGTCTTTTACGCCGCCTTCTTTCCCACTCCTCCCCATAGGCCTCTCTACCGAAGGGCTGGATAAAACGCTCCTGAACTACCTTCTCCAGGAGTCCCGTCGCCGACGCGAGCAGGATGGCCAAAATCGGCTCTTGTTAGAGCTTCACCGCGTCTCGCTCTCCCTGATCGGCGAAATGCGTCTGGATAAGCTCATCTTCAAGGTCCTGCGCATCGCCCTGGAAAATAGCCACGCCGAAGAAGCTGTCCTGCTTTTGCCTAATCCCGAAAATCCCGACGACCTACGTCTTATTGCCCAGGTTAAAGCCGACATGTACGAGGCTCCCCCCCTCCAAAACCTCCCCGCTTCCAGCGTGGAGACCCTCTTCTGGCCGCTTATTCAGCATAGCGTACAGGCTCGGGAGAATATCATCCTCCCCGATATACAGGAAGACCCTTTTTGGAGTCGGCATCCAGACCTCCTACGCTTGCCTTTGCGCATGGTGATTGTGCTGCCTTTGATTTACCAGGGGCGCCTCATCGGCCTTCTCTATCTCAAGCACGCCTCCCAGCCTATCTTTCTCCCGCCCTCTGAAGTGGAGTTCCTCAAGCTATTTACCGCACCTACGGCTATAGCCCTGCAAAATGCCCAGCTCTATACCCAAATGGAAGCGCTCGTGCAAAAACGCACCGAGGAAGTCTTCCGCCAGAAAGAAGCCCTGGAAAAACAAGCTCAGCTCCTTCAGCAGCAAAACGAAGACATCATGGCCAGCCTTCGTTATGCCCAGCGCGTGCAACGCGCCATCTTCCCCCCGTGGAACGAGATCTTCCAGTTTTTCCCCGATAGTTTTCTCTTTTATCAGCCTCGGGAGATAGTAGGGGGTGATTTTTATTGGTTTGCGCACCGCCTCAGCAAGGTGATCGTAGCTGCTGGGGATTGTACGGGGCATGGTATTCCAGGGGCATTCATGACGATTATTGCGAATACGCTCCTTAAGCAAATCGTAGAGTTAGAAGGGGTCTTCAAGCCGTCGGAGATCCTGTATCTCCTCAATCTTCGCATGCGGGCGGCCCTGCATCATGAGGATACCCAGTACCAGCGTTTTCAGGAAGGGATGGAGATGGGGCTGATTCAGGTGGACACCAAGCGGCATCGGCTATTGTATGCGGGGGCGCGGCGGCCGCTCTTCTGGGTACATGCGGGCAAAGGGCAAGAAGTACCGGGCGACCGCCTCACCATCGGCAGCCCCTGGGAAGGTGAAGCCCCCGAATTCACCCTCCACACCCTGGAGGTCGAACCCGGCGACATGATCTACCTTTTCTCCGATGGCTACTCCGACCAACTCTCCCCCGATAATAAACGCTATCAGCATCGCCACCTGCTGGAACTCTTAGAGTCCATTGCTTCTCAGCCGGCTTCTCAGCAGCGGCTCTTTATTGAGGCGGAGCTGGCCCGCTGGATGGGCTCGGCCCGCCAAACCGACGATATCCTGATTATTGGCCTCCGGGTGGGGGCGCTATGATCACATCGCGTACTTTGAGCTGCACAGCCGAATTCTCCCAGGGCCGAAATGGTGTTACAACCACGCCCTGCACGCGCTTCACCACCTCAGGCCAGCCTTCTGTCCATTTGTATGACGAAAAGGCGATCCGCCCTTCAAAAGCCTCATTTGAGATACCATCTGCCGCATAAATGGTGAGCTTTTCGCCGTCCAGGGAGGTCACCCGGACGCCTTGCAGGAGATACCGGGGTGCGGGATTGGCAGGTCCTACCGGCTCAAACGCCCGAGTCAGCTCGTCCAGCGCCTCCTCGCGCACCTGCGCCGGCATCACCACTGCATCCAGGGCAGAGCGCTTAGGGGGCTTCTCTTTCAGGTAGTGGCTTACTCCCTCTATAAAAGCCCTGGAACACGGCCGCAAGTGCTCTTCCACCGCACTAAATCCCGCTGCCATCGCATGACCGCCCCCTTTGAGAAGGTAGGGCTGACACCAGTTTTCTAAGACCTCATGGAGGGGAACGCCCTCTACGCTTCGGGCGGAGGCCACCCATACGCCATTCTCGGGGCGGCGGGTCCATACTGCTGAGGGGCGCTCATACCGCTCTGTGAGCTTGGCGGCCACCAGCCCGATGATCCCCTTATGCCAGTTTGCGTTGGCTACCACCAGAGCCGCTGGCCAGCGCACGGGATGGTCGCCATACTTACGCCGCAGCATCTCTATGGCGTCTTTCACGGCGCGCTCTTGCAGGGTTTGCCGCTCGCGGTTGTAACTATCCAGCTGCTGTACAATACGCTGTGCCTGGGCTGCATCCTTCGCCAGCAGCAGCTCCAGCGCCGGGTCGGGCCGGTGCAGACGCCCCACGGCATTGAGACGGGGTACAATCCGAAACACAACATCCCGGGATTCCAGTCGCCGCGCGCGGAGGTAGAGGCTCTCCAGCAGAACTCGGTAACCCAGTATCGGCTCCGCTTGGAGCTTCTCCAGAGCCAGGCGGGAAAGCAGACGATTTTCCCCGGAGAGCGGCACTACATCGGCCAGCGTGGCTACCCCAACAATATCCACCAGGTCTTCCAGAAGCGTCAGATCGCCCCCACCCTCCCCCAGCAGGTATGCTTGCAAAACCTTGAACACAACGCCCGCTGCCGACAGCTCCCGATACGCCCCGCTGGCATCAGGTCGATGGGGATTCACAAACACATCGGCGGGGGGCCACATCCTCTTATCATCCCCCACAGTATGATGGTCACACACCAGAACAGGGATGCCAGCCGCCCGAAGCTGCGCAATCTCCGCTACGTTCTTCGTCCCGCAATCCACACTAATAAAGAGTCCGGGCCGCTGGGCTATCGCCTCCTCTATGATAGCCGGCGATAAACCATACCCCTCCTCCCGCGTAGGAAGGCGAATATGATAGGGCACGTCCCACCGCTCTAAAAAGCGCCCCAAAAGCGCCGCACTACTAATCCCATCCACATCATAGTCACCCGCGATAAATACCAGCTCCTTGTGCCGAATCACCTGCCCTAAAAGGGCGACTGCTTTCTCAACGTCGGGCAAAAGATGGGGAGACTCCAGGTCGGCGAGCCGTCCCTCGAAAAAACGCCGCTGCACCGTGGGATCATGCAGGCCCCGTCGCCAGAGGATTTGCTCCCTGAGGGGCCGTGCCTGCCATTGTGCCGGCAGGTCCGACAAATGCCACGCAGATAGGAGCCCCTCCCAAGGCACAGACTTACAAGCTCAGCCGGTTACTCCCAGCAGGCCAGCGAAAGCCGATCACCAGAATATCATCTGTCTGCTCGGCGTTCCCCTTCCACTCTAAAAGGCGCCGTTCCAGGATACGCGCCTGCTCCGCCGTAGGCAAAGCATGTATTTCGTCTAATATCTCATAAAAGCGCCGTTTGCCTAAGCGGGGCCTGTCGGTCCCCTCCTGGTCCTGGTATCCGTCTGAAAATAGGTAGAAGGTATCGCCGGGCTGGGGGATAAGCTTGACCGTTTCAAAAGGCGTGCCGCCCACGAGGGAAAGGTCGTCTGCAATGGCCCGTGGCGTGGCAGATAGTTCGTGGCGGGTGCCCCCTCGATAATAGACCAGAGGCCGTTTCGCGCCCGCATAAAACAGCTCCCCATTAGAAAAGTCTATCTGCACGAGTGCAATCTCTGCCCCATCCTGGATAGAACTGTCCTGGGCCCGCAGCTTCTCCCGAACCTGCATATCCACGCCGTGCTCCAGGATAGCAGCCGGATCCGAAATCCGCTGCTGACTTACCGCATACGAAAGGGCATTGCTCACAAGTACGCTCATAAAGGCCCCCGGCACCCCATGCCCTGTACAGTCCGCCGCCGCTAAATAAATACTACTTGCTTGCTCTGCAAACCAGTAAAAGTCCCCACTTACGACGGCTTTGGGCATGTACAGTACAAAACTTTCGGGCAAATAGTACTGGATAAGCTCTACATTTGGCAGGAGGGCCTGCTGAATGCGCCGGGCATACCGGATGCTCTCTTCCAGCTCTTGCTTTTGCTCCAGGATCGTTTTGTAGAAGGCCGCATTTTCAAGCGAGATGGCGAGCTGGCTCGTCAGTGTTTGGAGCGTGCTCTGAACTTCCCGCTGTTCCCTTAGAAAATCCATGCCCTCACTCCGCTCAATCACCACATAGCCCACCTCTTGCATCCCGCCTTGCTGGAGCCGAATAGGCGCTACAAGCGCCTGCTGAGACCCTTCCAGCAAAACCTGATTGAGCGTCTCTGTTATCTCTTGCTGAATCTTAGCAATAAACTCCGGATTGGAGTAAGCATCTGCCACGGTAGTTTTCGGCTTAGCGGCGAAAGACTGTATCTTAGCCTCTATTTCAGCCTGGGCTGCCACGAGAATATGATGCTGCGGGTGAGAGATGTAGGCCTTTGCGACGGAAAAGCCTACGGTATCCGCTAATGACTCAAAGTATTTTTCAATGAGGCGATTGAGGTCGCGTTCACCAGAGATTTTTTGCGTGAGGGTATTGATGTCGCGCAGGAGCCGCATGTAGAGCTGGAGTCGGATTTTTTGTAGAAACGCCTCAGACGCCTCTTCTACGGTGAGCATGAGGTCTTCTTCCCGCCAAGGCTTCATCACGTAGCGATAGAGCCGGGCATGATTGATAGCATTTCGCACGGCATCGAGCGTCGCCTGCCCCGTGAGAAGGATCTTATAGGCATCTGGAACCCGCTTGTGCGCCGCAATAAGAAACTCGTCCCCCTTCATCGCGGGCATGAGCTGGTCAGAGATGATTACGGCGATCTGCTTTTTCTCGTCTAAGAGCTCCTCTATGAGCTCCAGCGCCTCTTCGCCGCTCTGGGCAACCTCGCACTCAAACCGATCCCCCAAACGATTAATGACCTGTTCCTGAAGGCTATCCAGGATGATTTTCTCATCATCCACACAGATCACATACGGCTTACTAAAGGCGCTCATATTTTATTCCCGAAGGCCCAGCTTCTTGAGGGCATTATGAACGTAGTTTATTAGGTCTTCTTCACGCCAGGGTTTGCGGATGTAGGCGTAGAGGTTAGCATTCTGATAGGCATTTTCTACGGCTTCGGGGTCGGCCTGCCCCGTGAGCATGATAGTAACCGTCTCAGGGTACTTCTGATGCAGTTCTATAAGGAACGTATCGCCCTTCACACGGGGCATCAGCCAGTCCGAAATCACCAACACCATCTCAAAACCCTGAGATACCAGGTCTTCTATAACCTCCCATGCCTCATCCACACTTTCGGCGATTTCGTACTCAAACTCATCACCGAAAGTATTTCTTAACTGATCTTGAAGGCTATCTAATACGATTTTCTCATCATCTACACACAGGATGGCTCGCTTTGACTTTTTCGCTTCCATAGGCTATTGTGATTGTTGAAGAGTTTGCGCAGCAGCACTCGCCTCAAAGGGCGTCCGAATCGGCAGACGCACGTAAAAGGTCGTTTTCCCCGGCTCGCTCTCAAAGTAAATTTTTCCGCCGTGTTTTTCCACGATTTTGCGGGAAATATCCAGTCCTAAGCCCGTTCCTTCGCCCGCCGGCTTGGTAGTAAAGAACGCTTCAAAGATTTTATCCTGTATTTCCTTAGGAATACCAGGCCCAGAGTCTGTGAAACTGGCTATAATATCATCCCCTTCTCGCCAAACCCGAACATGCAAAGACCCCTTACCCTGCATAGCCTGAATAGCATTGGAAATAATATTCGTCCAGACCTGCGCGATCTGATCCGGCAGCCCCAGAATCGCCGGCAGATCCGGCTCATACTCCTTCGTAACCTCTATGCCGTACTTGAGTTGATTGTGATAAATGATGAGCACCGTATCAATGGTTTCAGAGACCTGCATATATTCGGGTTTTTCCTCAACACTCTTACGCGAGTAGGCTTTGAGTGCAAAAACGATTTTTTGCGTTTTACTCACAGCCAGCTCGATATTATCGGTATTGAGGCGGAGCTTACCGATATGGCCAGCCATATCAATGATAAAGCTGGCTTCGGGGTGTTTGAGAAGTGGAAGGAAGGGTTCTACATCATCAAAGATACCGATTTTCACGAGATTCTGGGCGACAGTGCTGGCATTGGATACACCGTGCTGCTCTAAAAGCTCTGTAAGCTGCCGCCGATACTGACGCTCTTCTCGACTCGTCAGAGACCCCGTGAAAGAGAGCGTACGCTCTACAAGTTGGAAGAATAAATCTGCATGTTCCCCCAAAGTAGAGATAAGCTTTGGATAGTTTTTCAGCGTTTCGGGGAGGGATTTAGAAATATTGGTGGCGGCAGCACTAATCGCGCCGATAGGTGTATTGATTTCGTGGGCGACACCAGCGATAAGCTGACCGAGAGCCGCCATCTTTTCAGACTGAACGAGCTGCTGCTGGGTATTTTTGAGGTCTTCGTAGGCTTTTTCCAGATTTTTCTTGGCGGCTTCCAGGTCTTTGTAGCTTTTCTGGAGCTGGGAGGTACGTTCTTGCACGATGGCTTCCAGTTCCCGATTGCGGCGCTCCAAGCGGGCAGCATTGAGCTGAATGATAATGAAGACGATCAAGATAGCCAGGATGCCATACAGGATGAAGGCCCACGTGGCGAGCCACCAAGGCGGCGCGATCTTGAAGTCATACCGGGCCGAGGGCATCTCTTCGCCCCAAGGGGCGATGGCCTGGACTTCCAGCTGATACGTTCCCTGACTCATGTCCGCAAACGGCAAGCTGGCCCCAGATTCCAGATAAGTCCAGGGCTCATTGCCCTCTTTGAGGAAGCGATACCGGAACTTCGTAGGCCCTAAGTTACCGTGCAGGTTCACCCATCCCAGCAGAAGGTAGCCGTTGGCGTCCTTGTAGGAAATTACAGGGACAGCGGTAGAAGGCTGACTGAGAGAAAGCTGCATGGTCTCAGGAGCGTAGATACGCCCTCCCCAAATAAGCTGCCCGCCAGCATAAAATGCCCTGACGAGCGTAGGTGTCCGCGGCGTGGGCTTATACAGGAGGTCGCTGACGACGACTTCATCTTTGTAAGCGGCCCAGAGACGATTGCCTTCCAGGAAAAGCACATCTGGCCGGGAACCCCGAATATTGAGCGTGAAGTAGGCCTCCTCATAAGAGGTTTCCATAGGAAACGCAGACGAGGCCAGGTCAATCACCCGCAAGCCCGCCCGGGTCCGACAGAGATACCGTCCACCCCGCAGCTCTATGAGCCGGTCTATCCGCTCGCCTTCTAAACGCTCCCGAAGAAGCGGCACTTCTACGAATTTCTCCCCTTCCAGCCGATAGATCATCTGCGAAGACTGCACATAGAGCGTCCCCGCCAGGAAGGCTATGTAATAACCGCTCTTAGGCAGGCCGAAATCCTTCCGCACCAGCTCCCCGCGACTAAAGTTATACTGCACAACCCCACTGGCTACCGTTCCTATCCACAGAGTCTCCCCGATCTCTACAGCCGAGCGCACATCCGAAACGTCTATTTCTTTGGCGAGCTGCCAGCGGCTATTAGCGTATTTCAGGACGGCGATGCCGCTCTGACCATAGGCATAAGCCCGGTCCGCCTGCGCCGAGGGAAGAATATGTCCGTAGGACTTGCCTGCGACTACCGGGACAGCAGCCTCGCCCGTGATATCATAAAGCCCATCTGAAGAAGCCACCAGCACCCGCCCCCGCAAAGCTTGAAGGTGCCAGGCCTCTGTCTTCAACCCCGGCACCGCAACAAACTTTTCACCACGCAGCCGATAAACGCCCTGCAACGTAGCTACATACACCCCCTCCTCCACCGGCAAAATCGCATTGACTTTCCCCTCTATGCCCGGCACATGTGCATAACTACGTATCGGCACCTGAAACAGCACCTGCGTCAGCCCTCGACTGTGCCCTACCCAGACATTCCCAGCTATATCCACAAAAAGCCCATAAATGTCATTGTCCGGGAATCCCCGCACCCGGGAAAAGATACCCAGTACCTCTCCCGTAGCGCGCACCCATACTACCCCACCATTTCGGGTGCCGATCAATAGCGTTTTATCGGGAAGGAGCACCGCCGATTGAATCCCATTGCTCTGCAAGTAGGCCGATATACTAAGTTTTTTGGCGACGAAGGGACCGCTATTCTTTTTCCCCTCATAGATGCGGCCCTCGATCGTTAGAAGCCAGACTTTGTCGCCTTCCAGGCTCAGGATAGCGGCGAGGGGCTCCTGGATTTGCAGGACATTACCTCCGCTGACTTCTTTGGGCCCCTGGGGCGAAAGGCGCACCAGACCCCGCTCCGAAAAATACGCCCAAACCTCCCCATTCACTAAGCCGCCCCCCGCAATAAACTTATCCGAGAACGTCCGAGGAGCCGGCGCCAGCTCCTGACTATTGAGATAAGCTACCGCCTGCGAACCGATAAAATAAACGTCATTCCCCGCGCCGAAGACTGCACTAATGTCGCCTATCTTCTGGAGAGAGACGGGCAAAAAGCCTAAGTAAGACTTATACACGAGCCGTCCTAAGGAGTCGGTTTTGAGCTCGCCGAAGTCGCCTTTGCAGCCTACCCAGATGCGGTGGTTGGGGCTAATCCACACGGCACGGGCCGGGGCCGGCGTGGAAATGAGATTCCAGCGCTGCCCATCGTATTCTATGATCCCGGCATTCGTAGCGCCGTATAAGATTCCTGTGAGCGGGTCCTGGGCCATCCCCCAGACACTACCGTACGGCCCATAGTCCTCATCCGTATAAGTGCGCCACAACGGATGCACCTGTGCCGATACCACCGCCAACGCAGCTATCAGCCGAAAAGCCCTCATCAGCCGCAATCTTACGAAATTTGCTCCAAACTTGACGCATGTTACGCCGCCTGCATATTCAGAACCTTCCCCTGCTGCGAGACATCGCCCTTACCTGGGATCCGCATCTCAATATCCTCACGGGTGAGACGGGCGCCGGTAAATCCCTGCTTGTGGAAGCCCTTGCTACGCTCCTAGGCGCAAAAGCCGACCTACCTACCCCTGCCAGCCGGGCCGTCATAGAGGCCGAGTTTGACCCTGTCCCGCAGGCTGTCCATGACCTTTTAGAGGAGCCGCTTACGCCGCCTCTTCTCCTTCGCTGCGAAATCTCCCCCCAGGGCCGCCGCCGCTACTTCCTCAATGACGCCCTCCTCTCCGGGCAGCAGGTGCGCGAAATCGCTTACCACCTCTTAGAAATCCACAGCCAGCACGAAACGCAGGCCCTCTTCCGCCCCGCCTACCAGATGCGCCTCCTGGACGCCTATGCCGAGCTCCACGATGAGCTCGCCGCCTACCGAAAATGCTACCACGAGTGGCGCCACCTCGCCGACGAAGTCCAGCGGCTACAAACTGCCACCGAAGCACGCCAGCAGCGCCGCGCCTGGCTCGAAAACCAGCTCGCCCAGGTGCCCCCTAACCTCTCCGCCGAAAACTACGCCCAGCTCGAAACCCAAATGCGCCGGATTGAGCACCAGAATCTCTTTGTAACTACCCTCTCCCAGTGGCTCCACCAGCTCTCAGAAGCGCCGCATAATCCTATCTCCCTTCTTTCGCAGGCTGTGAAAGCCCTCCAGCGCCTCCCCGAGGGGGAAACTACCCTCACCGACGCCACCACCCTCCTTGAAAGCGCCCGCTACAACATCCAGGAAGCCGCCGACCTGCTCTCCCGCCTCCTGGATGCCTATACCCTCAACCCCCATGACATAGAAACCATTCAGAGCCAGTATGACCTGTACAACCACCTCATGCACCGGTTTCAGGTGCCCACCGTGGAGCTCCTCATAGAGACCATCCAGCGCTATCAGGCAGAGTTAGCGGCGCTACAAGCCGAGGAAAATGCCCTCGAGCCCGCCCAACAAAAGCTCCAGGCCCTGACACAGCAGCTCCTGGATGCCGCCTATCGGCTGGAGCTGGCCCGCCTGGCTGCCGCACAAAACCTCTCCGACGAAGTAGAAGCCTACATTGCTGAGCTGGGCCTGAAAGGCGCCCGCTTCCAGATTAGCGTAGAACGTCTCACCAGCCCGCATAGCCCCCTCCGCTGGTACGACCAGCCCGTAGAAGTCACCCCCGACGGCTTCAACCAGGTAACCTTCCTGATCCAGACCAATCCGGGCTTCCCCATGGCACCGCTCAGTCAAGTGGCCTCCGGCGGCGAAATGTCCCGCATCATGCTCGCCCTCAAGGCCGCCCTCGCCAAAAAGATGGCCCTCCCCACCCTCATCTTAGACGAGATAGACACCGGCCTCAGCGGCGAAACCGCGCAGCGCATGGGGGCTTTCCTCAGCCGCCTGGCCCAAAGGCTCCAGATTACCCTCATTACGCACCTCCCCGCTATCGCCGCCCAGCCCGGCGCGCACTTTTACATCGCCAAGCAGCCCACTACCGACGGCAGCACCGAAACCCGAATCCGTCAGCTTACCCCTTCGGAGCGCATCGCAGAAATAGCCCGCCTCCTCAGCGGTAATCCCGACGACCCCGCCGCCCGCCTTGCCGCCCAAAACCTCCTCACTACCGCCGGCGCCCTCTAACTCACCTCGTAACCCCAGCTCCTGAGCCGCTGGGTAGACTTTCGCCAGTCCGGCGCCACCTTTACATACAGCTCCAGAAAAACCGACTTGCCTACCAGGGCTTCTATCTCTTTCCGGGCCGCCGTACCAATTTTCTTAATCATCGCCCCCCCGCGCCCAATCACCATCGGCTTGTGCGACTCTTTCTCTACATAAATCGTCGCGGCGATATAATCCCGCTCCGGCTTCTCCCGATAGGTCTCCACCTTCACTTCCGTCCCGTAGGGCAGCTCTTCCTGGAGGTTCATATACAGGTATTTGCGGATGATCTCCGCCACAAAAAACCGTACCGACTGCGGAGTCATCTCATCCGTCGGGTAGAGCGGTGGACTCTCTGGCAGCACTTCAAATAGCGCCTGAATTAGCTCATCCAGGTGTTTATCCACGGCCACGTCAAGCACCCGGCGGGGGGAGAGGGAGACTAATGCCGAAGCCACTTCGGCGAGGTGAGCTTCTCGCGTGCCGGCAGGCAGCTCATCAGCATGGGTAACTCCGATGAGAAGGGGCTTCTGCAAGGTGGATAGCCACTCGGGCCACCAGAGGGTTTCGGTGAGCGGGCCGCGCCGCACCTCCCGCAGCGAAATCAAATAGAGCAAGACATCCGCATCCTGGGCAGCTTTGTAGCTGTGGCGGTTGAGGGCCTGGTGCCAGGCATTACGGGGCTGGGCAATCACCCCGGGCGTATCTACCAGGATGGCCTGCCCAAGCTCGTGATTGAGGATGCCCGTAATCAAAAACCGGGTCGTTTGGGGCTTGGGCGTGACCCCCGCCAGCGGCGTCCCTACTAGCCGGTTGAAAAGGGTAGATTTCCCGGCGTTGGGCATCCCGAGAAGGGCAACTACCCCTGCCTTACTCCCCATAAATCTCTCGCAGCTTGGCTTCCAAAGTGGCACCGCGGAGGCCCTTAGCAGCGATCCGCCCCTCCGGGTCTATGAGCACCGTACCGGGAATAGAACTAATCCGGTAAAGCTGGGCCGCCGCACTCTGCCAGCCTTTGAGGTCGCTGACATGAATCCAGGTGAGGTTATCCTGCCGAATCGCTTGCAGCCAAGCATCCCGCTGATAATCTAAGCTTACCCCAAAAATCTCAAAGCCTTTCGGGTGGTATTTTTGATAAAGTCGCACGACATTAGGGTTTTCCATGCGGCAGGGGCGGCACCAGCTTGCCCAGAAGTCTATCAGGACCCATTTCCCCCGCAGGCTGGAAAGGCGGTAAATCTCGCCATCCGGTCCCGCTAAGGCAATATCCGGCGCCGGCTGCCCCTTCCGGAGCGCCCCCTCCGCCGCTAAAAGGGCCTCCAGCTGTCCCTTTCGCTCATCGTCCGGAAAAGCCTTCACAAAACGTTCAGCCGCACTCAGGAGGAGGTCGGACCGACCACTCTGCTGCGCCGCTACTATGAGAGCCATAAGGGCATTCTTACGTACAGGCGCCGGCGCCCCAGATAGACGTTTCCAGCCATCCAGCCGCACCAGCAAGGTATCCTCGGGCATCCCAAAAAGTACCACCTGCCAGAAATACTGAAAGCGCCCAAATAAGTCCGGCAGCCCCCCTATCCGCGCATCTTCCATGGCAATCTCCTCCCAAAAGAGCTTTTCGGCCTCTTCCCACCTTAGCGGCGCCGTGGGGGGAGACGGCACCCGATAGAACGGCGCATATAATCCCAGTACTTCCGACTTACTTTTCCTTGCCGCCATCAAGAGGCTATCCAGGCTTCGTTTCGCCGCAGTATCAGCAGGATTCTGCTGCATACGCGAAAAAAGAGCCGCCCCTTCTCGGCGGAATTTTAGCAGATTAGCTGCCTCAGATGCCTTTTGAATCTGATATGTCTGAAAAAGCTGTGCCGCTTCCGCCTGAATAAAGGGCTTTTCTTTCGGAGAGAGATAAACCAGGTCGCCTTCCTGCCCAGAAACCCCCCACCAGTAAAAGCCCGCGCCAGGCATATTACCTTGAAAGGCAAAGCGGCCGTCCTTGACTGGGGCTGCACTCACCCGCTGCCACCGCCCCGCATCCCACCGAAAAAGATACACCGAATCCCGCTGAAAACCCCGGATTTCCCCCGAAAAATAGCCCTCCGGCGCCTGACACCGCGTAAAGCTCAAAAGCCCAACCGCCCAGACAGAGAGATATAAAACCATCTGCACCTTCTCCCGACTAAACCACCTCCTGTGATGCCATTCCATATTTTTGAATAGATTGTTTCTGTTTTCTCATTTGCACTTCCAGCGCCATGGCGGCGCCCCAGTGCAGGTAAATGAGCGCCGCCACCTTGCCGTGGTCCATAAAGTTATTGATAAACGCATGTAGGTAATAAGACAAAAGCGGCACCGCTACCAAAAGGCCTATGAGCCTCGTTTGCTTATCTCCCGCAGAAAAAGCATACGCTAAAGGGTAGTACAACGTCATTCCATACAATACCACTAAAAGCAGTAGACCCACAATCCCCATCTCTGTAAGGGCTGTGAGGTACTCGCTGTGAATTCCTGCATACGCCACGTCCAACTTCTTTATAGTGCCTAAAAGTTGAGAGGCTCGCTTATACGTATGGTATTCTTCGGCATAGGTATTCGGTCCTATGCCGGTGAGCGGGTCCTGCTTGAAAAGCTCCCAAGCCACAATCCACCGATGAATCCGACCTACATTAGAAAGATCTCTCTGTGTGTCAAAGGAACTGGCAATTCTTTTGCCAGTATCCCCGATAATTTGTGACAGTTTATCATCTAACCATATTTGTCCTTGCGAAGAAAGAAGAAAAGAAAGCGCCCCTCCAGCCAGAAGACCACTCCCTGCAAGCGCAGCCAACGCTCTACTGCGTGGCAGGCGCCAAAGCCACTGCGCTACCAGCACCATGACAAGCGCCCCCATCGCCGACAACCACCCCCCCCGACTATAACTCAAAAAAAGCGCCACAGCCGAAAATCCTAACGCCACCAACAGTCCCAGCGAAAGTTGAGAA
>Ga0209691_1000394_pt1 | contig 31485 bp, 21 predicted proteins | sample YNPMSBMetaG_FD_187120 | JGI IMG/M metagenome (GOLD analysis project Ga0209691, IMG submission 187120) | Anoxygenic and chlorotrophic microbial mat microbial communities from Yellowstone National Park, USA - YNP MS-B MetaG (SPAdes) (version 2) ... | reverse complement strand
AGGAATTAATCTGTCAAGCTATGAATAGAAACCGACAAAGTGCTAATAAGCTAATAAGGACGATTGTTTCTTTGGAAAAAACCATCGCTAGGAAAAGAAGACCGCGACGCCAGACGAAAAATATAACGTCGCCGGATTGTCATGAGTCAAGCTCAGCCCCTGTGAAGAGACGGAAGCGCGCACTGGAACCAGACCCCCAAGGCGAACCAAAGCGTCGGCGTAAACCGGCCCATCCGACGGGGGAATTGACACCCTCTGCAGACCACGACCGAGGAAAAGCCTGCGAGTGCGAGCAAGGCTATGACTACGGGAGCGATCCTGACCGACCTGCCCGAGCGGGAGAGCACAAGCCAGGCTATGAGTGGAGGAACGATCATGCTCGAAGAGCAGAACACGACCGAGGTCATCTCCCCGGGAACGATCCTGAGCGATCCCGAGACCACACCCTTGATCGTAGCCGTTGGGTCGATCAGGAGCAGGGAGGAGCGAGGGTGGTGCACTCGCTCAGGAATCGCCCGACAAGCCGGTCATGTCAAATCCGTATAGTCGAGGCAGGGGCGTTGGTCCGACCGTCGGAGTTGGCCGGGTCGGTGGCGTGGGAACGTCACTCCGAAACCCATCGCCCCGCGCGTGGGAGGCGATCCGTGGGACAGAATCAAGCGGCGGGATGGCCTGCGGGGAAAAATAGGGCAGGATGGAGGGGGAGGCGATCACAGCAAACCCTAGGAGGAAATTCGCGGAGAAAGCGAGATCCGCCGACCAAGCCGAACCGGTGGATTTTGCGGGTTCAGCCACCGGGTTCCGAGCGCGGGATGGTAGTGCTGTCTTTAACTCTCATAAGTTGGAACGAAAGTGTATGCCTATCACCGATTGATGTGTACGTATTGTGTACGTGTAATAGGATTTATGCGTTTGGCTCTTTGGATGTTACCACCACGTGTCAGGGTGGTAGTAAGCCCTCTTACTCGACCGTAAATTCAAAGTGGTTGGTTTGGCCCTTTTTGATGGTCACGGAGGTAAAGGGCTGTTGGGGATTGGCGTACTTGGGGTGGATTCGTAAGGGGCCGACGCTTTTCGTCTCGCTCCCTTCACTGGACAAGACGAGCTTACCCTTATCGTCTCCAGGTACGCCCCGCCAATCGATCGTCACGCCGTACTCCCCTTCCGGAGCACCATCGCCTTCTTCGTACGTGGTCAGGGTGAAGCTACCGTCCTCCCGGACACGGCCAAACGGCTTGCCTCCGATCTGCTTTTCGATCTCGTAGCTGGCCGGGTGGAAGACCACCAAGGCACCGACCGCCGGCGTGGTTCCCTTGTACATGACTTTGCCACCGGCCGGCACAACAGGGGGTTTGCCTTGGGTGCAGCCTGTCCCAGTAGCTAGCGTAACCAGGCAGACGGACAGAGCAAGTCGATAAGGCATCACAACTATTCTCCGTGAATCAAAGCCAGCTTATCTTTTCGTCAAAATCTACCAACTTACGTTCATGCGTGCGGGGGACCAACCCAGCAGGATAGCGATCGATAGCAGGAATCTCGTGAGTCATCGCAGGCCGGTTTACCTGCTTGGGGATAACCGGCCACTCAATTGGGACAAAGTCGGGCCCCGAAGCGGTGGATCACGTGATTTGACATGCACCAGTCAGTCGGTGCTGGGGCTGGTCTCGGCAGCGGTCATGCCGGCACCGCGAGCGGTGATCAGGGCAGCATAAGTTTGCGGGGCGATCGACTCCCGGATAAACCGCACGCTGCCGTCGGCAAACACATGCATCGCCCCGCCCGCATGGAAGGAGTAGGTTTCGTTGTTGTTGTGACAATTGATTACACAGTTGCCGGGGGCGGAGGGATTGGTTTTGCTGACAGCGCCGTCGAGGCCATATTCGCTTTCATGATTCCCCCAACCGCCATCATTGAGATCATTGGCGACGGCTCGTCCACCGACGTAGCGGCCCGGTCGGCCAGCGTCTTCGCAGAGCAGGATCGTATTGCTGGTACCATCGGTGATAGCGGTGATCGGGTTGGCTCGTGAGGGCGGGATGCCCAAGGGCGCCAAGATGGCGGCGGGAGCTTGGATATCCGGCTGCATGGCACTGTAGGTGGCATTGAGGGTGGTGCCGGCCGGATAACCGAGAAAAGTTATCGCTCCGGGGTTGAGGGCACTGCAGGGGGCATAGTCGGTGACCGCCAGGTCCCGAAAGGGGAAGTTGGCTATGAAGCTGTAAGTGCCACTGGTTCGTCGTTCCGAACCTCCAGGAGCAGCCGGACAGATGAAGGTCTTGATGGGAGTCCGCAGAGGTACTTGATTGTTCGGGTCAAACCAGGGAAGATTCAGATTGTAGCTGCGATAGACCATTTCCTGCTCAATAAATGGCAGGAAGTTGATCGCCCAGGAGTGCACGATGCCAGGATACGGGGCACCCGGCTGACCCGGGCCACCCGGCGGATTACCGATCCGCACGAAGTTGCTCGGCGGCAGGTAACCATAGGAGCTTTCGTAGTTGTGGGCAGCCAGACCCAGTTGCTTCATGTTGTTGCTGCAAGCAGTCCGGGCTGCCGCGTCGCGGACCTTTTGCACCGCAGGCAAGAGAAGTCCGATGAGAATGGCGATGATCGCAATCACCACCAGAAGTTCGATCAAGGTGAATCCTCTGTGGGGACGAGCCATAGTTCCACCCTCTCTCAAGGCCAGATGTTGTCCAGGAAACAGAAAAACCATCACGCATAGAAATCGTAGGGATGTCGTAGGTGCTTTTGGGGAAAAAAAGACAAACTAATCATGAAATTCAGAAGACGTTATTTACACCCTGAAATCCGATATTGGGCTGGTTTCCTAGGTTAGGAAATGTCTTGATGCTCTACAAATGCTTTGTGAATAATTGATGATGAAAGAGTGTGCCGCGACTTTACTGTAGAAGGTATCACTTATCGATGATGTCACGGATCGATGATGGCCACCGTGCCTTCACGGAATGCGTCCCGAACCGGAACTGCTCCGCCATAATGCTGCTCTTGGGCATCTGTTACCCAGTCTCGAGATATTCCGGTTTTTGAGATGCTCCGCCTGGGACTAGGAAAACCGGCAGGGAAGTGAAACTGCCCGCAAGTGGGCCCGGCGGGATTCGAACCCGCAACCAAGCGGTTATGAGCCGCCTGCTCAACCGTTGAGCTTCAGGCCCCTAAAACCACACCGGGACATGTCTCAGGCCTTCCGGTGGGATTTCCAGGGTGTTCCCAAACCAATGGCGTCCTTATTTTAGCGTAGAAAGAACGTGAGGAAAAGGCTGAACAAAGCAAGGCGGATCTGGACCGGTGAGACCAAGTCAGAGAATGTTCCGGGTCCTCCGGATCAGGATTGCCTTGGAGGCAAAGGAGCTAGCCCAACATGGGGAAGTTTGAGGATATGGTGCTATCCGCCGTTTCGTATGCGGCTCGTGTGCATCGGCATCAGCTACGCAAGGATAGCCGGACCCCGTATGTAGCTCATCCTGTGCGTGTGGCGTTGATAGTTCGGCATCTGTTCGGCTGTGAAGATGAACAGATTCTGGCGGCTGCGGTACTGCACGATTGCATCGAGGACACGGAGACCGACTACGACGATCTGGCAGCGGTGTTCGGGGAAACGGTCGCTGGCTGGGTCGCCGCTCTGTCCAAGGATAGCCGTCTCCCCGAGGAGCAACGGGAGACCGACTACTGCCGGCAATTGCAGGCGGCCGACTGGCCGGTACACCTGCTTAAACTGGCCGACATGTACGACAACCTGACAGATTCCCGACACCTGGAACCCCAGCAGCGCACCAGGGTCCTGCATAAGGTTCGCCGCTATCTGGACGTCCTCCGGACCGTCTCACTGACCCAACCCCTAGTGGCCACAGCGCGGCAATATGTTGAACAAGCCCTAGCACAATTCGAACAAGATTTATCATAAGTATAATTTCATATTACAAAACATCCTTTATCTTGATTCCTCAAGGGAACGTACCAATAATCGCTTTAGACACAGCCATCTGTGATGGATGGTTCGAGCGTGTCAGTATCTACGTTCGTGCCGATGGTCCCTGAATATCGCGACCCGTTGGCGAGGCAGGATCATGAGAGTGACGAGGGAGCAAGGCGGATGGGGTCTTGGGGTATTTCTGCTTCTGATGGGTGTCGGTGTGACGGAAGCGTCGGCTTGCCCCTTCTGTGCACCTAGTGGCAACACCTTGTCCAACGAAGTGTCCCAGGCCGACATGATCCTCTACGGGAGTCTGAGCAATGCCAAACTGGATCCCCAGGATGGCGGCTTCAATAAAGGCACCACGGATTTTCAGATCGAAATCGTCATCAAGCCCCACGACATCATCAAAGGGAAAAAGACGATCACAATCCCCCGCTACATTCCTCCGGAAGGACGGGGGTACAAGTATTTGATCTTTTTCAATGTGATGCCGAATGGGGAGCTGGACCCGTACCGCGGGGATGCCTTTCCGCCAGACAGCCGTCTGCCGGAGTATCTCCAGGGGGCCATCGCAGTGTGGAACAAGGATGCCACCACGCGCCTGAAGTATTTCTTCCGTTACCTGGAAGACAAGGACCTCGTCATCAGCAGTGATGCCTACAACGAGTTTGCGATGGCGGATTACAAGGAGATACGGGAGGTAGCCCCCCACTTTCCTCCAGAGACGCTGCTTCGGTGGCTCGCCGACCCCAACACGCGGGGCAGCCGTTATGGCTTGTACGGCCTGCTTCTGGGTCACTGCGGCAAACCCGAACACGCCCGCACTCTACGCCAACTGTTGGAAGATAAAGAGCGGCAGTTCGCCAGCGGTCTGGATGGCGTCCTTGCGGGTTACATCCTGCTTGACCCCCAGGAAGGCTGGAAGTATCTGACGCAATTGATTCGAGACGACCAGGAGTTTCCCGTCAAGTATGCCGTCCTGCGTACCGCCCGCTACTTCTGGGAGTTCCGTCCCGATGTCATTCCCCACGACAAGGTGCTCGAAGTGATGAAACTGTTGGTAGCTCAGCCGGACATCGCCGACATGCCTATCGAAGACCTGCGCAAGTGGAAACAATGGCAGTTGACCCCGCTGATCCTTTCCTATGCCAACAAACCCTCCCACAACACCATTCCTATCAATATGCGGGCGATTCTGAAGTTCGCGATTGCAGCCGCTCAGGCCGACCCCAAGAATGCCGCGGCGGCTTCCTTCGTCGCTCAAGCCCGTCAGCAAGACGCCAAACGGGTCGAATTCCTCGAAGAATTGCTCAAAGATGAAGAACGCCTCCTCCAGTCCACCTCCACGCCGAAAGATCAACCCAAACTCCAGAAGTGACCGAAACCACGCGCCCAAACCCACGTCCTTCACTAACGGAACATTTTCTTCAAAAACCGATGGTACAGGTGAGGGGCTTACCTGAATTGCAGGGTCCCTCTCTCCATGGTGGGGGAGTGGCCGCTGCCGACGACCCACGCCTTTTGAGTGGCCGCTGCCGACGACCCACGCCTGCCAATAACCCGAGCTTCCGAACGGAAGGAGAGATGTCAGGTGTTCCGGAAGCTGGTCCACTTCCCAGTATCTCGTGGAGGGTAGATGCCTCCGATGGTGATCGAGTATGCCGCCTGTCGCAGGATTTTCCGAAAGTCGATGACGTCTGCTAGTCAGCGATTTTGGACAAGGAAATGCGAATATCCCCCGTTCTGAGTCCCGCCAATCTAATTCTCGCCAATTGGGGTGGCTTTTCCTGGTGAAGCTTCCTGGTGAAGCTAGAATAGGCCAGGAGATTCGCGAAGTGTGGGTGCCATCCAAAGGGTGGTAGGAGTGTCAGGCCACGGTATGTCCCACCGCACTGAGCAGGCCTGAGGCTTGAGCAACGATGGGAAAGGTGCGTCTGCGTTATGATCGAGGCACGGTGATCGTCGAGGCAGAGGCGGGTACGGCGGTGCCCCCTCTGAGCGGTTTGGCGTGGGATCCCCGCACGAATCAGTGGCGGGCACCGGGTCGCTACTATCGGAACCTGGTCGAGGAATTGCGGCGACAGCAGATCGAGTATGTGGACGAGGCCCGTGGCTGGGGAACGGAAGGGGCAGGCTGGTGTTGCCGCGATGAACGAGTGCCCTGGGATTATCAGCGGGAAGCAGTGAACCGCTGGTTGCAGCACCGCCGCGGGGTGATCGTCCTACCGACGGGAACGGGGAAAACCTTTGTCGCTCTGCAATGTATCGCTGCGGTGGACCGCCCTACTCTGGTCATCACGCCGAAGATCGACCTGATGGTGCAATGGGCCCAGGAACTGGAGCGGTGTTTCGGCATTTCCGTGGGCATGGTCGGTGCGGGGGAGTTCAATTACCAGCCGATGACCGTGACCACTTACGACTCGGCCTACATCCACCTGGAGCGGTGGGCGAATCGCTTCGGCATGGTCGTATTTGACGAATGTCATCATCTGCCGGGGGCTTCGTATCAGGCGGCGGCTCAGGCCGCTTTAGCCCCTTTTCGGCTGGGACTGACCGCTACTCCGGAGCGCAGCGACGGCGGCGAAGCACTGCTGCCGGAATTGATCGGACCGATCGTCTATCGCCTCGATATTCGTGATGTGGCTGGGGAATATCTGGCCCCCTACGAAGTGCAGCGGGTGTATGTCGAGCTGACAGCGGAGGAGCAAGCCCGTTACCAGCAGTGCCGGGAGATTTATCGTCACTTCCTCAGTACGCGGAATATCTCACTGGACGGAGTGGAAGGGTTCCGGCGGTTCCTGTTCCTGGCCCATCGCAGTGAGGAAGGGCTGGCGGCATTACGAGCGTACCGAGAACAGAAACGGATCGTCCAGGAAGCGAGCGAAAAATTCCGGGTTCTGGCAGAACTGCTGCAGCGTCATGCGGGGGAACGGACCTTGATTTTCACCGCCAATAATGCGACAGTCTATGCGATCGCCCGTCAGTTTCTTCTGCCGGCTATGACCAACCAGACCAAAGCACGCGAACGTAAGGAGATTCTCAAGCGTTTGCAAGGGGGGGAATACCTGGCGGTAGTGACCTGTCAGGTGCTCAACGAAGGCGTGGATGTCCCCTCTGCGTCGGTGGGGATCATCCTGGGAGGTACGGGGAGCACTACGGAGAATGTGCAACGTCTGGGACGCATCTTGCGCAAGCACGGGGACAAGCGGGCGATCCTCTACGAGATTGTGGCACGCGGTACAGCCGAGGAATATGTCAGTGAACGACGGCGGCAACACCGGGCGTTCCAGTAAGTGTTCGCTGCGTTATAGTAAGTGTTCGCTTCGTCCTTCCTGAGCTGGGCCACTCCTCGCTCCTGGAGTGGGCAACGATGTTGACGGGCAAGCTGTTACGGGTGCGGCATCAGAAGCAGCGGGTTGTGCCGCTGTATGTTTCTCCGAAGGAAGCCCAAGCAGTCCTTCAGGCGGAGCGACTGCTGGAGGTTTTCCGCCGCAGCACAGGCCGTCGTCGGGCAGAGGTTGCCGAGGAGCTCGCGGATGTGATCCCCGAAGGGCCACAAGGATTGTTGGCCGCGGGTCTGGCCCACCTGTTGGAAGAACGTTGCACCTTCCAGAGTCCGGCTGATGTATCCTCGGAGCAGCTACGCAAAGAGGTTTTCACGCTAGCCGCTCAACGCCGCCGCCAGTGGGCTGCCGAGGGGAAACCGTTCGATCGTCAGGCCGTCCTGGCTGAGGTCCTCCACAGCTGCGGCCTCTTCGCAGACACCGGCCAGATCGAAGAGGCGTTGTTCGCCGACCTGAAAAGCGAACAGCGCATCGTGGCGTTCGAGGACATCAGCGCGGAACGCCTGCTGGAACGGTACAATGTCGCGCTGGCCCAAGGCGTCCTGCTGCGGGCGGTGCGGCTGGATATCCATCTGAGCCGGGAAACACCGGCCCGTTTCCGGCAACTCTATCGGGCGATCAAGTTCCATCGCTTGATCGTGCGGATTAGTGCTGCCGGTCCGGAAAGTTATCATCTGGAGGTGGACGGCCCTCTGTCTCTCTTTTCCGCCACGCAAAAGTACGGCCTGCAACTGGCGTTGTTCCTGCCCACCCTGCTGCATTGTGCCTGCTTCCAACTCCAGGCGCAACTCCGTTGGGGTCGAGGGGGACGGCCTGCCCGGGACAAGCTCTTTACCCTCTCCTCCGCCGATGGTCTCCGCTCCCACCTTCCCGATGCCGGGATGTTCACCCCTCCCGAACTGGAAGCGTTCGTGCAGACGTTCCGCAGCCGGATTTCGGACTGGAGCATCCAGAGTGAACCTATGCCCCTGCAAGTGGGGGACTCCCTCTGGGTGCCGGATTATCGCCTGGTCCATCGAGGCACGGGGCGGGAAGTGTATCTGGAGTTTTTCGGTTTCTGGCGCAAGACGGATCTGCAGCGGCATTATGCCCGATTGCATCAGGCGCTCCCCGGCCGCTTCATTCTGTGCGTGGGAGATGGCCTGCGCGTCGAAGAGGAAACCTCGGAACAGTGGGATACGGCCGTGTATCGTTACAAGCGCACCCCCCTGGCCGAAGAAGTGGCCCGACGGGCGGCTCAGGTGGCGGGGCTGTGATCGTCTTGGGTCCGCTTCGGCGGGTCGGGTGTATCCAGGGAAGGTTGTGATCGTCTTGGGTCCGCTTCGGCGGGTCGGTCTTACCTTTGGGTCCGTACCTTCGCTGGGCGGCTCCGTAGAATGGCGCCAGAGGCTCACGCCCTGCGCGATGACCATCCGATTCCTCACCAAGGTACCAAGCCAGGTATGATTAACGGCGCAGAGATCGAACGATACCGGCAGATGCTGGACCCTTTTTACAGCGCGGTCGAAGGCGTGCTGGTCGGTCAGCGTCATCTCATCGATGGGTTGCTCATCGCCTTGTTGATGGATGGTCATGCTCTGCTCGAAGGTGTGCCGGGTCTGGCCAAGACGCTGGCGGTACGGACGGTGGCCCAGGCTCTGGATTTGACCTTCCAACGCATCCAATTCACACCGGATTTGCTGCCGGCCGACCTGCTCGGCACCCAGATTTATCAGCCGCACAAGGGTGAGTTTACACTGAAGAAAGGTCCGATATTCGCCCACGTCATCCTGGCAGACGAGATCAACCGTGCTCCGGCGAAGGTGCAAAGTGCCCTTCTGGAAGCGATGGCCGAACGGCAGGTGACCATTGGCGAGGCCACCCTGGCTTTGCCCGAGCCGTTTCTGGTACTGGCTACCCAGAATCCGATCGAGCAGGAAGGCACCTATCCCCTGCCGGAAGCCCAGGTGGACCGCTTCATGTTGAAGCTGTTGGTGCAGTACCCCTCGCGGGAGGAGGAGCTACAAGTTTTGGAGCGTATGGGTTCACCCGCGGTGCGTCCGTGTCTTCGGCCGGTGCTGTCCCAGCAGGCATTGCAGCAGTTGCGTCAGGCTGCGGACCGTGTGCATGTGGACCGTCGCGTGAAAGAGTACCTGCTGGATATTGTTCGAGCCACCCGGCGACCCGCTGATTATGGCCTTCCCCTCCAGCAGTACATTCAGTTGGGAGCCAGTCCGCGGGCCTCACTGGCCCTGTTGCGTTCGGCCAAAGCGCATGCCTTCCTCCAGGGACGCCATTATGTAATTCCCGAAGATGTCAAGATCATGGCACCAGACGTCCTCCGCCATCGGCTGATTGTCTCTTTCGAGGCTGAAGCTGAGGAATTGCGACCGGACCAGCTCATCCGCCGCATTCTCGATCATCTGCCCGTACCCTGATATGCTCTGCCCGGACCTGGATATGCTCTGCCCGTACCCGGATGTGCCCAGATACCAGGATAAGCCCAGATACCAGGATAAGCCCAGGTGCGAGCCCAGCTGGATGACTCAGGGGCCCACTCCGCCTATTCTGAATTCGATGTCCGCCAGATTCAGGAGGTGATCCGATCCGCCATGCAACAGATCCTGTTGACGATTCCGATCCTGAAGGACCGTTTCCCACCGGATGGCCTAGCGGTTCCCGGCTTCGGGACGATGTTGTTCGTAGCCTTTATGGTGGTCACCTTGTGGGGGACGCGTCGGGCCCGACGGATTGGTATGCCCGCGGAACGATTCCAAGATTTCGTGCTGTGGATTTTCGTGGGTGGGCTGATCGGCGCTCGCCTTCTCTACATGATCCAATACGCCCATCACTTCCCGGATCGCTCGCTCCTCGGACTGCTGGGAGCCTTCCTGAAAATCTGGGAGGGTGGGATTGTTTTCTACGGTTCGGTCGTAGGCGGTGTGCTGGCCTACGGGTTGTTCTACTGGGTGGTATTGCGGCGTCTGTCGATCTCGACCTGGCAACTGGCGGATGTTGTCGCTCCGTTGATTGCCGTTGGGATAGCCATCGGTCGCCTGGGTTGCTGGCTCAATGGCTGCTGTTGGGGTCAGGTGGCGTGTGCCGCCACGGCCAGCGTGCCGTTGGGGCCAGCCCACTTTCCTCTGCTGCCGGCGCACGCCCGGACCCAACTGGTAGCCGAATTGGGCTTACAGACCACCACCGGCTTCGCCTTGACGCGGCAGGACCATCGTCTGGCTCTGGCGGATCCCCGCTCGGTGATCCTGGCCATCGAACCCGGTTCTGCAGCCGAACAGATGGGCCTGCAAGTGGGCGATCGGATCATCCGGGTCAACGGACAACCCAACGCCATCCTGCTGGAACCGCTGGGAACCGCCGAGATGATCGAGAATGCCCGGCGGGACTGGCACAGTTGGGGCCTGGGGCGGGAAGATTACACTCCCAGTGGCCGACTCCTCCTCCGGTGTGAAACGTTGGAAGAGTACCTCCAAGTCCGTCAACGGCTCACCCAGAGGGATCCGCCGGTGCGGTTCTACGTGGATGATCTCTTCAACGAACTGGTCCGGGATTGGCCGCGGGGACACAACCGCCTGCGTCTGGTCGTCGAACGTCACGGGGAGGTCGTGGACCTTCCCCCGTTCACGCCACGCACCATCGGCCTGTACCCGACCCAATTGTACGAGACCGTCAGTATGTTGCTGTTGCTGCCGGTGCTCCTGCTGTACTATCCCTACCGTCGGCACGACGGACAATTGCTGGTTCTGTTGATGCTCGGTTATGCCGTGCACCGTTTTATCAACGAGTCGCTGCGGATCGAGCCGGCGTACACCTTCGGTCTGACCCTGTCCCAATGGGGGAGCATTGTGGTCGTCCTCGCTGCGGTGATGCTGGAAGCGTATCTGTGGTGGACTCAACCGTCGCGGTGGTGTCGTGGTCCCGCTTCTTCTCCTCTTGTCCGCACTTGTGCGAATTCGAACCCTGGGGCACCTTCCTCCTGATGCTTCCCTGCGGACCACGGAGAGGTCTTCCCGCTGGTGTGAGGGGTGACCTGCAGAGATTGAGGACGTATGCGGGCCAACAGGAGTGTTTACGGCGAACCCGTAGCAGGAAGAGCACGGGACACGCTATCGGAGCGGTGGGAGCCGACGGGCAGTTGCAGCAGCCGACATAAGAGGCGGTAGAGGCGTTCCGCTTCCTCTTCACCAGCCCGCAAACGCAGATAGATGGCGGTATCATCCACGATTTTGAGACGTCCGCGGCTCTGGCGGACCAGTTCTTCGGCCCGCCGGCGGTCCCGATAGCTGAGGACGATATCCGGACCATTGCGATGGACGGTGCTGATCCCCCAGCGACCGCAGAGCAAGCGGACTTCGGAGGTGCGCAAGAGCCACTCGACACTCGGCGGCAGAGGGCCGTAGCGGTCGATCAGTTCCTGGCGGAACTCTTCGAGTTGTTCCCGTTCCCGTAAGCGTGCCAGGCGGCGATAGACCTCAATCCGCAGTTTCTGTCCCGGCACGTAGTCCCGCGGCAGATAGGCTGGCCAGGGCAAGTCGATGTGCGCATCCACATCATCCCGGGGAGGTAATTGTTTCAACTCACGCACAGCGTTTTCCAGCAACTGGCAATACAATTCGTAGCCAACCGCTGCAATGTGACCACTTTGCTCGGGACCGAGGATATTCCCCGCCCCACGGATTTCCAGGTCGCGCAGGGCAATCTGGAATCCCGCTCCCAGTTCTGCGAATTCCTCGATCGCTTTGAGACGCAACCGGGCCGCGGAACTGATCAGCTTGTTCGGGTTGACGATCAAGTAGGCATAGGCCCGCAGCCGCTGCCGACCGACCCGACCGCGCAGCTGGTGCAAATCGGCCAGGCCAAACGTATCTGCTTCGTGGATGAAGATCGTGTTGGCATTGGGAATATCCACCCCGCTCTCGATGATGGTGGTGCAAACCAGTACATCCACTTCCCGACGGATGAACGCCAGCATGGCGTGCTCCAGTTGTTCCGCCGGCATCTGACCATGGGCGATGGCCACGGTGGCTTCCGGGACCGCTTTTTGCACCTCCATCGCCACCTGCTCGATATCATGCACCCGATTATGCACGAAAAAGACCTGGCCCCCGCGGTTCATCTCCCGCAGGATCGCGTGGCGGATCAACGCTTCATCCCAGCGAATGATGTGGGTTTCGACAGGCAACCGCTCCGGAGGCGGCGTCTCCAGGTTGGAAATGTCCCGCAATCCCAACAGAGCGCTATGGAGCGTGCGGGGAATCGGCGTCGCCGTCATAGTCAGAACATGCACGGTGGCCCGGAACTGCTTGAGCCGCTCCTTGTGCTCCACCCCGAAGCGTTGCTCCTCATCGATGATCACCAGTCCCAGGTCGTGGAACTGCACGTCGGCGGAAAGCAACCGGTGTGTTCCGATGATGATATCCACTCCACCAGCGGCCAGGCGCTGGATGATCTCTCGCTGTTGCTGAGGCGTTTTGAAGCGGTTGAGCACCTCGACCACGAAGGGATACTCCGCCAGACGCTGGGAAAAGGTGCGATAATGCTGCTCTGCTAAAATGGTGGTGGGGACCAGAACGGCGACTTGCTTACCGTGGTCGATGACTTTGAAAGCGGCCCGCAGAGCGACTTCCGTCTTGCCAAATCCGACATCGCCGCAGAGAAGTCGATCCATCGGTTTGGGTTTTTCCAGATCCGCCTTGACGTCCCGGATGGCAGCCCACTGATCGGGGGTTTCCTCGTAAGGGAAAGCAGCCTCGAAGTCGCGTTGCCAGTCGCTGTCGGGGGGAAAGGCATAAGCGGGTACGGCCTGGCGTAGGGCTTGAAGGCGGAGCAATTCCGCGGCCAGGTCCCGGGCGGCCTCCGCGGCTTTGGCCTTCCGCCGGTTCCACACGCTGCTCCCCAGCTTGGACAATTCCGGGGCAGACCTCTGGCCTCCCACATATTTCTGAACCAGATCGATGCGGGAAACCGGCACGTACAAAAGCGCCCCGTCCCGGAACTCCAGCAGCAGATGTTCCTCGTAAGCCGGCGTGGCGTCCTGGGAACCATCCGCTCCTGCTTCCTGCCGGGAAAGCCCGCCACTTTCGAGGGCACGCCCTGCTTTCTTGTCCACCAGACGCAGGCCGCGAAAAATGGCGATCCCATACGCCACATGGACGACATAATCCCCTTCCCGCAAGTCCAGGAAGCTGTCGATGGGTCGCGACTCCACCGCGCGTTTTGCCCATCCCCGCCCCTTGCCTGCGTAGGAAGCCCAGTCCCGATGGAACAGCTGCTGGCTGCCCAACAGGAGCACCCCTTGCTCCAGCAGTCGGAAGCCGGCCCGCACGCGACCAGGTACCAGACAGAGGCGTTGCGCCTGGGCCAGACGCCCGAGACGGAAGATTTCTTCCAGTCGTCGGATCTCCGCCTCCGTTTCACAGGCCAGGATGACCCGCTGGCTTTCATCCCCGGCGACCGCATCCAGTTCCTCCCGGATGCGTTCCACGTTGCCGCTGAAGCGTTCCACGGACTCCACCCGCAGATGCACCGTAGTTTCCACACCCCCACGCGGCAGGACCGACACCGTCACCGTCGGGTGTTCCAGCAGGTATCGCCAGGTGGCTTCCGGTGTGAATAACCCCTCCCGTTCGGCCACCCGCTCCTGAAACAGCCGCAACTGGTTCTGGAGCTCTTCCGGCTCGAAGAGCACGATGTGCGCCGGTGGCGGCAAATATTCTGTGAAAAATCCGCGGGCCATCGCCCCACTCTGATCCGGGGCAAAGATCACCACTTCGCGATGATGGTCCAGACTCCGTTGCGAAGCGACCGCAAAAGATCGGATCGATTCGATCTCCTCGCCGAAAAACTCCAAGCGGACCGGATGTTCCCGATTCGGGGGAAACACGTCGAGAATGCCGCCGCGGCGGGCGTATTCTCCGGGATATTCCACAGCTTCCACCCGTTGATACCCATGGGCGGTCAACCAGGAGATCAATTCCTGGAGTTCCACCGCTTCCCCGACGCTCAGACGTCGTCCGCCGGCCACCAGGTCTTTCCGCAATGGCACAGGTTGACATAGCGCCGTCACAGTGGTGACAATCGCCACGGGATGATCGACTCCCTGGCTGAGGCTTTGGAGCACTCGCAAGCGTTCGCTCGCTATCCGATCCCGCCCGAGGCGACTCTCACGGGGTGCCGGCCAGTCTTCCCAACCCGGGAAGACCCACGGCTCACGCCCCAGAAACGTTTCCAACTCCCTGACCCATTCTTCGACCTCCGATGACTGCGACACCACGACCAACTGAGATTGTCCACTCTCATCGGCCAACGCGGCTGTGATCCAGGTGGCGGACGAACCCCAGGCTCCGTCGATCGTTCCACTCCGACCGGCTTGCAGTGCCTTCAGCAAATCGTTCCATCCCGCCACCTCTCGGGCCAACTTTCGCACTTCGTCCCAAACGGTTCTTCCCGCTGGGACACACCCGTGCGAACGGCCATTTCCAAGCCGATTCCCTTCTTTTCCTGACCCCTTGGCTAGCTCAGGTGTTCCATCCCTGTTCATCCGTACGTGCCTCCTGATTCATCCCCACGTGCCTCCTGTTCATCCTGGCAATTATCAGCTCCCGTTGCTCTTCTTCATCTCATCATAGGGTCACCCTGGTTCGGGAGTGACCGGATCCGTACCGCACAGATTCCCGTCGCTCGAAGAGGAACCCGTGGGGATTCCTCGAGGGTGCGTTGTGATCTGGGGTGCGTTGTGATCGGTATAACAATTCTGTCCGCTGCCTTTCATGAGGTACTCATGGTGGGAGAGCTTACCGCAGAGGACGCCTGGTCTGCCACAAGGAGTGCCCTAGCGAGTGAAGAGGATGCATAGTATGCCCTGAGGATACGCATAGCATACTGCCAGAAGTTGCATCCTGCCCCAAGCCTCACAGTTTATCATTCCCTCGGTGGTCCTGGCAGTCTGCCGGCAATTTCCCCTGATTTTCGCAGCTTCTGTGGAACGATGGCAAACATGGAGGAACACGGCCGGCTTGGGCGTGCATGGGTGGTGGGAGGGAGCCGAGGATGAGCCACAAGCGGAAGAACGCATCCTGCGACCATTCCTGCCGGAGGATTACGGATTATCGCATCATCGTTGGGTTGCGGAGCTCTCTGGGTGGAATTCTGCTAGGTGGGGTACCGGCGGTGGGGGGGTGCATTGCGGCCAGCGTCGGCTGGGAAGGAGTGATGTGTTCCCCCGCCCAAGCAGCCTCTGCAGAACCAGCCATCGTCAGCAAGCTTCCTGTTACCCCGGTAGCATCTCCACGAGCAACAGCCCTTTCAGACCTGATGGGGTGCGTGGTTCCTGGCTATCGGGATGCCGTCCTCCGCTGCTTGCGACAACCCACGGTCACAGCTCACGCCCGGGGAGAGCCGATTGTCTGTACCAAGGCCGTGTACGAGTGGCTCTTGGATCATCCGGACCGGGTGGCCTGGGCGTGGCAGCGCCGTCAGGTTCCGTGTCTATCCATTCAGGCACGTCCGGATGGCAGTTACTGTTGGTCCGACGAATCCGGCAGCGAGGTGGTTTGGCGCACGGTAGGGCGCTTCCGCGAGGGCCGCATCTGGTATGCACGGGGAAATGTCAGGCCGAGCCGGCTTGCGCCACCCATCTCTGTGGAAGGAGTGGTGATTTTCTATCATCCGATTCTTGCGGAGAAGGACGGTGTGGCCCGCTATGCTCCCCGCGTCGAATGCTATGTGCACAGCGAGAGCCGAGCGGCTCATCTGGCTGTGAAGATTTTGGGGCCGTCCGCCTCCGACATTGCCGATCAAGCCGCGGCACAGCTGATCGAGTTTTTCTCGGGGATTGCGGCGTATGTGCAGGACCATCCCGAGCAGGCTGCTCAGCTGCTGGCTTCCCCCCGCCCGTAATGCTCACCGGGCAGCCAACCGCAGCCTTCCTCCCGGATGATCTGCTCCAAAGCAGCGATCCACTGAGGGTGATCATTCAAGCAGGTACCGTTGTAGAGTTTCTCTCCGCCCGCGTGTTGGAACAGTTCCCGACTCTCCCGGCCGATCTCATCGATCGTTTCCAAGCAATCCGCGGTGAAGCCCGGCAAGGCGACGTACACGCGTCGGACACCCTTGCGAGCCAGGGCTTGCAGGACGTCGTCGGTGTATGGCTTGAGCCAGGGCGAACGACCGAAGCGGGACTGAAAAGCCAACGTCCAGCGCTGGCGGGGGAGCCGCAAACGCCGGACCAGTTCCCAGGTGGTGCGCACCACCTGCTGAGCATAAGGATCGCCTCGCTGAGCATACTTCTGCGGGATGCCATGGTAGCTGAACACCACATGTTCCGGCTCATGCTCCAGGCGTTGCCAGTCCTGGCGGATCACTGTCACCATCGCCTCCAGATAGGCCGGATGGTTGTAATACGGGGGAACGATCCGCAGGGCAGGTACCCGGCGCAAGCGGAGCATGGTCCGGAACAGGGCATCCGTCGCAGCGGCAGTGGTGGTGGCGGAATACTGCGGATACATCGGGACGGCTAAGAGCCGTTCCACTCCATGTTCGACCAGCTCCGTGACCACTTCCGCCACAGAAGGCCGGCCGTAGGTCATGGCGAAACGCACCGCGGTCTGCGGGAATCGCCGTTGCAATTCCTCGGCTTGACGCCGGGTGTAATAGAGCAGCGGGGAACCGGTTTGCGGGTTCCAGATCCGGCGGTATTTGTCCGCCGAGCTTCCCGCACGAAACGGCAGAATACGCAGGTAGAGCAAGGGGAGCCACAACCAACGGGGGACTTCCACGACCCGGGGGTCGCTCAGGAACTGCCGCAAATAGGTGAATACGCCGCCGTAGCTTGGCCGACCAGGCGTTCCCAACTGCAGCAGAACGATGGCGACGCTTGCAGGCGGTGAAGGTGGCGGCTCCCGACTGGCCACTGCCGCCGGCTCTAACGCCTGCCTTACTTCTTCTTGCACTCAGGGCCTTCCTTGGGATCTTGCTTCTCGGTGATGTGCGCGTTCCCCGCGGCTTTCAGGGCTGCCGCCTTCTCCGCGTTGAGTTGAATGTAGCTCTGCCATTGGGCCGGCACATTCCCCTCTGCGTAAATCGCCTCCACGGGGCACTCCGGGACGCAGGCTTCGCAATCGATGCAATCCTGCGGGTCGATGTAAAGCATCATCTCGTCCTGATAGAAACACTCCACAGGACAGACGACGCAGCAGTCCGTGTACTTGCAATCGTAGCAGTTGGCGGTAACGACGTGTGCCATGGTACAGCGAAACCTCCGTCTCGGTTCACTCCAGCCTGTCAGCCATGAACATAGCTTTGGGCTGTCTCTGGTCAAGGTATCGGTTGTTCGCGTTTTGGCACCCCAGCGGGAAAAACTTTTTTCTCGCTCCGTTTGATGGATGGCCTGGTTTGACGGCTCAGGCTTGATGGACACCTCATGGAGGGCCTTTTACGCGGATCACGGTTCATCTAAACTTCATTCATAGTCCTGCAGCTGCGTCGATCGGCCAATCTGGTCATTGATACTTGTGTAGCCGCGTCGATTTGGATACTTGTGTAGCCGCGTTGAGTGGTCCGTCCGGAGTGACGTCGATCGCCCACCCGGGAGGCTGGAGCCGGTCTAGAGCATGGAGTAGGGGTCGATGTCCACCTGGAACTCCACGTTGGCCGGCGGACGGACGGTTCCCAGGACGCGGCGCAAGACGCTGTGCAACCGTCCGCTATCCGGCGATTGTACCTGGAAGTGGAAGCGGTAGTAATTGTTGAGGCGGTAGATGGGACACTCGGCCGGTCCCAGGATGCGCAGGGGCGGTGGTGGATCAGGCGGGTGCTTTTCGGAAGCTGTTGCCGGGGCCAGAGGCCGTGGCTCTTCCCAAGTGATGGCCCGTTGTAAAGCGCCGGCCAGGGTCTGGGCGAACTGGGCCGCGGCCGCTTCCTCTTCGCTGCGGATGATCAGGCGGGCCAGATGTTCAAAGGGTGGATAGCGGTGTTGCCGACGCTGGGCCAGTTCTTGACCGGCGAAGCTGATGTAGTCATGCCGGGCGGCCAAGGCGATGCACGGATGATCCGGAGTAAACGTCTGGATATACACCACGCCGCCTTTGTCACCCCGACCGGCGCGGCCCGCGACTTGCGCCAGCAATTGGAACGTCCGTTCTGCACTGCGGAAATCCGGCACATGCAAACCGACATCCGCATTGATCACCCCGACTAATGTGACATTCGGAAAATCCAGGCCTTTAGCGATCATTTGCGTTCCTAAGAGAATGTGAATCTGACCTGCGCGGAACGCTTCCAGAATCCCTTCATGGCTTCCCCGCCGACTGGTGGTATCCGAATCCATCCGTACACAGACGTAACCGGGGAATTTTTCCTCGATCTCGCTCTGCAATTTCTCGGTACCCAGTCCCTGGTAGCGGATCGAGGGCTGGCCACACTGCGGGCAGCGTTGATAGGGTGCAGTTTCCCAGCCGCAGTAGTGGCAGAGTAAGGCGGCGCGGGAGCGATGGAAGGTCAAGGCGACGTCACAATGGGAGCATTGGGCGACATGCCCGCAATGGTAGCAATGCACGTAGGTACTGTAACCGCGACGATTGAGCAGCAGTAACACCTGTCCCCCCTGGCGTAAGGCGCGGTCCATGGCTTCGGCCAGGGTCGGGCTGAGGGAGCCGCCTTTGCCCGCTTCGTGCCGCAGGTCGATGATCCGCACCCGCGGTAAGGGTCGGGCTTCGACCCGTTTGGGCAGGCTCAGCAGGGTGTATTCCCCGCGGGCGGCATTCCACCAGCTCTCCAGGCTGGGCGTGGCCGAGCCGAGTACCACAGGTACCCCCGCCAGACGTGCCCGCATGACCGCTACGTCGCGGGCATGGTACCGGGGTGTCGCTTCCTGTTTGAAGGTATGCTCGTGTTCCTCGTCGATCACGATCAACCCCAGTTTGCGGGCAGGAGCAAAGATGGCACTGCGGGCTCCGACCACGACCTCCACCTCGCCGGCGGCGATCCGTCGCCAATGCCCGCCCCGTTCCGCTTCCGTCAGATGGCTGTGCAATACCGCCACGCGATTTCCCCGTTGTCGGAAACGGGCGATGGTCTGGGGCGTCAGAGCGATCTCGGGGACCAGGACGATCACCTGACGGCCCTGACGCACCACCACTTCCATTGCCCGCAGGTAAATCTCCGTCTTGCCGCTGCCGGTGACCCCGTGGAGCAGAAACGGCTGGAATCCGCCCCGGTGCAGGGCTGCTTCCAACTGCCCCCAGACCCGCTGCTGGTCGCTATTGAGCACGATCGGTTGGTCTGGGTTCTGGCAATTCTCGGCCGCCGCGTCTCGCACCTCGGCGGGCAGGGGCGCAAACTCCGCTTCCACACGGCGGCGGTATTGTCGCAGCAGGCCCTTCTTGACCAGGCTTTGTACCACGCTGGACGAACAGCGGGTTTGTCGCAACAGATCCCGCAACTCCATCACCCCGCCGTGGCCTTGCACCAGTTCCCACACCGAGCGTTGAGGAGCAGTCAAGGTGGGAGATGGTTCCGGCATCTCCGCCGCCGGGGGAACTTCGACCACGGTCACCGTCCGAGTCCCCGCCTGTTCCCGGGCGCCTGCCGGCACCACCGCCTGGAGCACCTGACCCCAGCCGCACAGATAATATTCCGCCATCCAGCGGGTCAATTGGAGCAGATGCTCATCCACCAAAGCTTCGTCATCGAGAACACGCAACACCGGTTTGACCTGCACGGAAGCCGGCGGCCCGGACTCGCGTAAGCCGACACAAAACCCGCACGTCTCCCGGCTCCCTTTGCCCAGCGGGACCACCACACGCTTGCCCACCCCCACGACGCCGACCAGATGCTCCGGCACTGCATACGTCCACACCTGGTCCAACGGCCGATCAAACACCACATCGGCATACAATTGAACCGAAGGTTTTCCCTCCTCCCCCTTCCGAGGAGATGGAGGAACCTCCCAGTGTGGTTGGTCGATTTTGTTCCGCGTTCGTCGCCGCGGTTGCTCAAATAACGATGTCATGCCCCCTACCTTAGCAAAACCTCCTCGGATTTTGCAATCACCGTTGTCTGATCTGAAAGGGGCGGAGGATCTGGTTTCGTGGCTCCAGCACCGGCTTTGCCGGGTTCGCCGGATTGTGCGGTGTCCGCCTGCGGTGTCCGTGAGCCTGACGCAGGACCGCCATGTCCAGGTACGGTGTCCGTGAGCCTGACTTAGGGCACCCTTGTCCGTGTGCGGTATCAGAGGGAACGATTCAGGACGGGGGCGAGACGATGGAGTTGTTGCCAGAGTTGATCGAAGGCGGGGAAGTCAAGGGACTGAGGGCCGTCGGAGAGAGCCTTGTCCGGTTCGGGATGGATTTCGAGGAGCAGGCCATCGGCCCCGGCAGCCAAGGCGGCCAAAGCCATGGGAGGCACATAGGCCCGCTTGCCCGTGCCGTGACTCGGATCCACCAAAATGGGCAAGTGGGACCAGGCCTTGGCCGGGGGAATCACCGACAGGTCCAAGGTATTGCGACTATGGTCCGAGAAAGTACGCACGCCGCGTTCGCAGAGGATGACCTGATAGTTCCCTTCCGCCAGGACATATTCGGCGGCCATGAGCCATTCTTCGAGCGTGGCACACAGGCCGCGTTTGAGCAGGACCGGTTTGCGGCACCGCCCCACGCAACGGAGCAGAGCGAAGTTCTGCATGTTGCGGGCACCGATCTGGATGATGTCGGCCACCTCGGCGACCGCTTCGGCCTCCTGGGTGTCCATCAATTCGGTGACGATTCCGAGTCCGAAGCGTTGGCGGGCCTGGGCGAGAATGCGCAAGCCTTGGCGACCCAATCCTTGGAAGGCGTAGGGGCTGGTCCGCGGCTTGTAGGCGCCGGCCCGCAGGAAGCGCACACCGCGTTCGCGCAAATACTCCGCGGTGCGCAACAGCATCGCCTCGTTTTCGACCGAGCAGGGGCCAGCGATGACAGTAAACGTTCCTCCGCCAATCGTTCCTTGGGGCAAAGGGATGACCGTGTCATCCGGCTTCATTTCGCGGCTGGCCAGCTTGAACGGTTTGGTGACCCGGATGGCTTCCACCACGCCGGGCAACCCCTCAAACAATTCCGGGTCGATCGCCGCGGTGTTGCCCGTCATGCCGATGGCCGTACGGGTAACACCTGGCAAAACATGCGGAGTCAAACCCTGCGCTCGGATTACTTCCACTACCCGTTCAATATCGGCTGCAGTCGCCTGACGGTGCATGACCACAAGCATGAGTTCACCTGGATCGGGAAAACTTCGAGGAAAAGAGCGAATCCCTACCGAGGATGGTGATATTATAAAATGACCAAGAGAGCGATGAGTGAGCAGGCTATGATTTCAGGTGATCCCCGGGTCGAAGTGGTCTTGCGCGAATTGGGAGAACCGGAGGCGGTCTATCAGATCGGCCTGCCGCGTTTCCTCTTTCAGCTCGCGATCAGCCTGACGCTCATTCTGATCGGGGTTCTGATCAATTATCTCTGGTGGGTGCATGGACCGCAGCGACTCGACCACCTCGCCCTGCTGTTGCTGTTCCCCCCGTTTTTGGGTGTGGTAGTCATCGGGCGGCTCCTGCGTCAGCGGGGCCTGATGCTGCTGCTGTATCCGACCGGTTTGCTCCACCTGCGTCGTGCTCAGGCCGAAGTTGTTCTCTGGCAGGAAGTGGATCAGATGTTTCTCCATTTCAACCGTTTGAAAGAACGGATCGTGGAGCACGATCAGGAAGGGAAACGGACTGCCTATCTCCTGCGTCCCGCGGCGTCTTTCACTGATGATTTGCTCCATTCCTGGCTGACTCTGGTATGTCAAGATGGTCGGGAGTTGCAGATCACCCCGGCGGTGAGTCGCTATCATCATCTGGTCCTGGAAGTGCAGCGCCGGATATTCCCCATACTGTGGCAGAAGGTGTGGCAGCAGTTGCAGGAGCAAGGGTTTGCTACTTTCGGTCCACTGCTGATCAGTGACCGAGGGTTACATTGGTCGAAAGCGGTCCTGCCTTGGAATCAGTTCGACAGTTTGCGCATCCACAACGGCAAGCTGCTCATCCGGCAGAAGAAGCTCTGGAAGACCTGGCGGAGCACAGCCGTGAGCACGGTTCCCAACCTTCCCATTTTCTGGGCGTTGGTGGACCAGTTGCATCAGGCTGTCCCTCAAGCGGGGGAGCCTTCCACCAGCGGCAATATGGCTTGCGGGACTGAGTGAGCCAAGCCGGAGCTGGGGGAGCCTTCCACCAGCGGCAATACGGCCTGCCGATTGGGATTTTTTGGGAGCAGCGGTACCGTTCCGGCGCAAGTCCGAGGGGGTCACCGGCATTTCTTGTACAGAATTGTTGGGGAATTGTGTGGGACTCGGATTGCAGCCATCCGAAGGAATGACTATAGATCGGTGTTTTCCATTCGGAACGACAGCCAGAAGGATCTGGGGAGTTCCCGTTGTCGCGCCGGGCCGACATGGATGCCCGGCTGTGGGGGAGATCGCAGTGGTACCACGACGGTATATACCCGAGGGTGAACAGGAAGAACCAAGAGCCGCGCTGGTGGCCTCCGGCGAGGCGATGCGGACCGCTCAGGGGTCTGGGGACAAGAACACGTCGAACGATGAGGAGAAAATCTCCCTCTTCTGGCGCATTTTCGGCGGGACGATTCTGAGCATGGTAGCGTTGGGCACCCTGACGCTGTACAACAATCTGTCGTCGAACATTTCCGATCTGCGGCGGGAATTGAACCAGGAGCGGGAAGCCCGCAGTGATCTGGTCCGCAAGCAGGATTTCAACACCATGTTGAGCAATCAGGCGGAACGCTTGCGGTTGTTGGAGACGCTCAAAGCGGACCTGGAAGCGCTCCGGGAGCGGAGTACGGCCAATGCCAACACCGTGGAGGGGATCAAGAAGGAGCAGGCGGCAGCGGTGGAAGCTCTGCGTAAGGACGTGGAGGCATTGCGTCGGGAGTTGACCCAGGTCCAGGAAGGGAGCAAACGTGAGGCGGTGACCGCAGTCGAAACCGTCCGCAAGGAGATGCAGCCTTCCCTGGACATGCTCAAGAAGGATGTCGCCGCGGTGGAGGCCTTGCGGGAACGTATCAGCGCCCTGGAAGCTCTCAAAAAGGAGGTGGCCGCTCTGGAAGTGCTCCGCGAACGGCTCTCCGGAGTTACCCTGGAACAGAAGACCATCCGTGAGGAGATGAGCCGGCTCCAGCAGGAAATCGAACGGAACAAAGCAGCGGACCAGGAGCGCAAGGCCCTGCGGGATGAGCAATACAAGCAGATCGATCAAACTCTCAAGGAGTTGCAGAAGGAGTTGCAGTCAGTCCGGGAGAAACTGGCCCGCTTGGAGGCCGCTCTAGGCAATCCACCGGCTCCCGCAGGACCACCCCCTCAGCCGGTGACCACCCTGCCCCCCGCTACGACCACCACCCCGGATAAGCAACCAATCCCTACCCTGCCCCGCGGTGCAAACGGTTTCTCCTCCTGGCTGCCCTTTCGCTGGAACTTGCCGAAATAATAACTTCCCCGAAGCCAGCGTAGTATGAACTGCCGCTGGCTGAGGATGGAGAGGCGGTTCTCTGAGAGCGGGTGGGCTCGGTGCCGCCGGACCACCTACTCTAAGGTGGGGGCGACAGTTCTCTGAGAGCGGGTGGGCTCGGTGCCGCCGGACCGTCTATACCAAAGACGCAAGGAATGGGCGTGAGGGCGAGTTGCCCCGAAGCGGCTGCGGAGAAGGAGGAGATCAAGGCGTGGGAAGCGAGGGGGTCACGCGGGTGTGGCTGGCACGTCACGCGGAAACCGCCACACCGCATCTGCTGCATGGGGCGGAGTCGGATGTGCCGCTGGGAGAGCATGGCCGACGGCAGGCGGCTGCCGCCGCCGAATGGTTCGCCGCCCAGGCTCCGCAGGTGGTCGTCTCGTCTGCCATGCGACGGGCCATCGAGACTGCCGAGCCGATTGCCCGACGTTGTGGGATCACCCACGAAATCGAGCCGCTCTGGCATGAACGACGGGTTGGGGTGTTCAGCCAGCGCTGTGGGCCGGACGTGGAGCAAGCCTGGCAACGGACCTTGCAAGCCTGGCAAAGTGGGGACCTCGACTTTGCCGTGGACGGGATGGAAAGTTTTGCCAGTATTCAACAGCGTGTCCTGCCCGTGTGGGAGCATGTTACCACGCGTCACAGCGGCCAGCGGATTGTCATCATCGTTCACGGCGTGGTATGCAAAGTGCTCCTGCTGAGCCTGCTGCCTGGCTATTCACCGGCCGACTGGACACGCATCGGCAAAGCCCACAATCTCTCCGTCAGTGAGCTGATCTTCACGCAAGGCCACTGGCACGCCCTCCGTCTGCTTGAAGTGCCGGAGCCGGTACGCCAGGTGGATGCCTCCCGGCAAGCCAGCATCTCTCGCTCCACCGCCTGAGCAGGATGCTCCTTCTTCAACGTGCTCCCAGGTCTGAACGAGCTCTTCCGTTGCCCAACGATCAAGCTTTTGCTCTTCCGTTGCCCAACGATCAAGCTTTTCTTCCCGCAGCAAGGGAGTTTTCTCTTCCTCGACGATCCGCAGCTGGTAAAGCCGAGCTGTCCGTCTGGTTTCTCCCAGCTCGGATCCACTTGAGAAAATACGGATAGCCCACAACGACAGGCCAACCCTGTTCGGCCGGATTGTGCGGTTATGATGAAGATGCGGGCAGAAACTATCCGATAGCAATGGCAGCCGGATCACGCAAGGGGGAACGAGGGGAAACGGGTGCCCGCCGGGTTGAGGGAGACAGCTTTATGACAGGCGAACAGGTGCTGACGTCGCCCAACGAGACGGAAACGTTGCGACGACAGCTCTTACAAGCCCAGCGGCTCAGCAGCGTCGGAGAACTGGCTTCCAGCATCGCCCACGAATTCAACAACATCCTGACCACCATCATCAATTCGGCCAAGCTGGGGTTGCGGCAGACCGACATCGCGGAGAAGCAGAATGCCTTCGAGCGGATTCTCAAGGCGGGTCAACGGGCCGCCGCCATCGCCGCCGGAATGCTCGGCTACGCCCGCAAGGGGGGTCAGCAACGGGAACCCTGTGACATCGCCCGACTGGTCGAGGAAGTCCTGATCCTGACCGGCAAGGACCTGTCCAAACATCGCATCCACGTGGAAACCCGCTTCCTGAGCCGACCGGTCATCTGGGCCGTTCCGGGACAGATCGAACAGATTCTGGTTAATCTCATCATTAATGCCCGTCAGGCGATGCCAGAAGGAGGTCGGCTGCGGATCGAAGTGCGGGACAACCCCAAGACGGAGATGGTCGAGATCGAGATTGCCGACACAGGCGTGGGCATTCCTCCGCAGCAGTTGCGTTTGATCTTCGAGCCGTTCTTCACCACCAAGCAACCGGATGAATACGGCCGCGGTGGCACTGGTCTGGGGTTGAGTGTCTGCCGGCAGATCATCGAACAGCACCACGGGCGCATCCGCGTCGAAAGCGTCGTGGGCAAAGGCTCCACTTTTACCGTCAAGCTGCCCAAGCGTTTGCCCGAGGATCCCGAGTTGGGTTCCCACGGTTGATACCACTGTTCCCCGGTTTGATAGCGGTTTTTCTGCCCGGTTTGCTTCCCGCTTTCCGCCCGCTGGTTCATTCCCGGCCCCTTTCTCATTCCCGAGACCAGTTCCTCATTCCCGAGACCGGTTCCTCACTCCCCGGTTATTTCCTCATTCCCGGGGCTTCTTCCTCATTTCTGCTCTTACCTGTGCCGCTTTGTCTTCTCATTCCTAGGCCTCTTCCAGGAGTTGACGATCGGCCTGCCCTTCGACGAATTGTCGCACGCGTACATCGGCGGCCTGACGCAAGGCATCCGGGGGGCCATCGTAGAGAATCTGAGACTGTTCCGGGGGGAGCCGGGAACGGGGGTAGAGCATGATCACCCGCTGGGTGCAGGAAAAGACGGTGCGTAGTTCGTGGGTCACCACTACGGTTGTAATCTGGCGACGCTGATGAGTCTGGGCGATGAGGCGGTTGATCACATCGGTCATGATCGGGTCCAAGCCGGTGGTCGGTTCATCATAGAGCATCACCTGGGGGTCCAAAGCCAAGGCCCGGGCGATGGCCACCCGTTTGCGCATGCCCCCGGATAATTCGGCCGGCATCTTGTCCAGCACTTGTTCCGACAAGCCGACATCCCGCAGACGCTGGCGGACACGCAGCAGGATGTCCTCCGGAGCACACATGCGGTGCACCCGCAACCCCAGGGCGATATTCTCCAGCACGCTGAGGCTGTCGAAGAGCGCAGCTTGCTGAAAGACGAAGCCGACCTTCAGGCGCAAGCGGATCAACTCCGCACGAGACAGGTGATGCAAAGGCCGCCCTTCCCAGAGTACTTCGCCGTGCACCGGCCGGAGCAGACCCACGAGCAATTTCAGCAGCACCGACTTACCGCAGCCACTTTCCCCAATGATCGCCACACTCTCTCCCCGACGGATGACCAGATTCAGGTCCTGCAAGACGACCTGACGGTCGAAGGCGGCCGTCACGTGCCGCAGCTCTACCAAGGGGGCGTCCGGCACCGGTGCGCGTTCAGACCCGCCGGCAGGATCAGTAACGGTCATGGGGGTGTCACTCCCGCAACAACGATGTGCAACAGTCGGCCTGAAGAGCGATCCGAATACCCGGGCGAAATGAGTCGAGACATCGTCGGCAGTTTCCCTCAGATTCCCTCAGACACATAGCGAGGCTAAGAGCGTCCGGAAGGGGCGGAGTGCGCGAGAGGCGGAGTGCGGAGGTATCGAAGGAAAACGGTCAGCCAGCGGGCCAGGGCCCAGAGAACGACGAAGCCCACCGTGGTGACGACAAAGAGCGTCAGAGCGATATTGAGGGAGCCGGCCAGGACCCGGCCATCCCGGATCATGGCGGGAAAGCGGACCGTGACCATAATTGCCGCCGCACTGGTGGTGGTACTCAGGACGAAGAGCATCGGTACGGCGGTGACCCATGCCCAGCGTCCGCGACCGCTATTGACCAGCCAGGTGGTGACCAAAGCCAGCGCAAGGACGGCCAGCCCTTGATTGGCGATGCCGAACATCGGCCAGATGGTGTCGATACTGCCGGTGTAGATCAGCCAGCCGTAGCCGGTAGTGACCAGGGCGGTGGCGAGGACAGCCCCCGGAAGCCAATCGGTACGGGCCAGGGGTTGGTACATCCGACCTGCGGATTCCTGCAACAGGAAGCGGGCGATCCGCGTGCCGGCGTCGATGGTCGTAAGGATGAACAAGGCCTCGAACATGATGGCGAAGTGGTACCAGTATTTGAGGAGCCATTGACCGGTGATCCCCAGCCAGCGGAAGGCGTCCTCGAAGATGAGGGCCATGCCCACGGCCAGGGTCACCGCCCCGCCGGTACGTCCCCGCAGGGCTTCGCCCCCAACCCGTTCCTCGACCTGAGCCAGGTCCAGATGATGAGGAGCATCCACCTGAGCGGCATGGAGCGGATCGCGTGCCTCGGCCGGCAGATGCAGACCGTAACGCTCTTCCACCTGCTGCACCGCCGCCTGCCAGCGTGGAGCCACATCGATGCCGATATTCATCGCATAATACAAATCCTGCGGCAAACTCGCTGCCGTGATCAACGCCACCACACCGACCAGTCCTTCGATCAGCATGGCCCCGTAACCAATGCCGCGAATGTGGGACTCCCGTTCCACCATCTTGGGGGTGGTTCCAGAGGAAACCAGCGCGTGGAAGCCGCTGATCGCCCCGCACATGATGCAAATGAAGACAAAGGGGAAGATACTCCCGGGGAAAGTGGGGCCACCGTTGAGAAACACTTCATTGATCGGCGGAGCTTGCAAGGACGGATTAGCCAGCAGCACGCTGACCACCAGCAGGACCACGGTGCCGATCTTCAAGAAGCTGGAGAGATAGTCGCGGGGTCCCAGCAACAGCCAGACGGGGAGCACCGCCGCCACGAAGCCATAGAGGCACAGAGCCAGGATGGTTTGCTCTCGGCTCAGGGTAAAGTAGGGGGCCAAGGAGGAACCTGGAATCCAGTTTCCCACAATGACGGCGACCAGCGTCAGGACCGCACCCACCAGCGAGGCCTCGACGACCCGCCCGGGGCGCAGCCGGTACATCCACCAGCCCACTAACAGAGCAATAGGAATGGTACAAGCGATGGTGAAGGTGCCCCAGGCACTCCCCGGTACCACCTGCGTGCATCCGGCAGGCAGAGTAATGCCCCCGCCCTGATCCACCAAAGGAGTTTCGGCAGGAACGGCCAGGGTGAATCCTTCCGGTCGCTGGGTTGGCCTGATGTCCCCCGGATAGCGCAGGGTACAACCGGGAGGGAACAGGTACAGCCATCGCCCACTGCGGTGGGGTTGAGGCGGGGGTAGTTCGGTCGAGGCGGGCAAGCTGATGTGCAAGCCCGCCGGCAGTTTCACCTCCTCACCCCCCAGGGCCTTGACCACCACAAAGCCTAAACCAGCCAGGGCAATGATCACAATGAACAGGATCGCCAGCGTAGCGGCCAGCATGGCCGGATAGCCCAGTTCGGTACGGGCAATCTCCGCCAGGGATTTGCCATCGCGGCGGACACTGGCAGCCAACACAAGCATATCCTGCACTGCCCCCGCCAGGCAGACCCCAATGACCAACCACAACAACCCGGGCATGTAACCATACTGGATGGCCAGAACCGGCCCAATGAGCGGCCCTGCCCCGGAAATGGCCGCAAAATGATGACCGAACAGCACCCAGCGGTTGGTCGGATGGTAATTCTGTCCGTCGTAGAGGCGATGGGCCGGAGTCAGACGGCGATCATCCAGCACTGCCACCTTGGCCGCCAGAAAGGCCGAATAATACCGATACGCCACGGCCAACAATACCAGGATCCCAAGCAGGATCGGCATGGCGTGCAGGACCAACTGGCCGGTCCGAGGGTCCACATGATAGAGTGCCACAGCAAAGGCAGGCATGACCATCCCAAGGTAGAACCAAGCGGTGCAAGCGGGGTGTCACTCCGGCAGGGCCCGGCTCCTAGGGCAAGAACAAGAATGGGGACGGGGAAAGACCAACAGGGACATTAGTGCCTACCGGCTGCTCCCCGCGGCTGTAAGGGCCTCCTGTTCCAATTCTTCTTCGATCTGCCGCACCTCGGCCGATTCCTGTTTGGAGCGATACCAGGCCCAGAAAACAGCGAGCACTGCTGCGCTGGCGATCGTTGCTCCCACAGTGATATTGCCTAAACCGTCATGGACATTATGCAAGATGACCAAAGGCAACGCCAGCAGGCTGACCATGTTCATCACCTTGATCAAGGGATTGATGGCCGGACCGGCGGTATCTTTGAGTGGATCCCCCACGGTATCCCCTGTGACGCTCGCTTTGTGCTTTTCCGAGTATTTGCCCGTTTTTTCCGTGCGAGGTTCATCCTCGATCATCTTTTTGGCATTATCCCAGGCGCCTCCGGCATTGGACATGAACACGGCCAGGAGCTGCCCGCTAAGGATCATGCCCGCCAGGAAGCCGCCCAGGGCGAACGGTCCCAGCAAGAAACCGACTGCCAGGGGCGTCCCGATAGCCAGCAGGCCAGGGCCGATGAGCTCCTTCTGAGCCGTGGCGGTGCAGATGCTCACCACCCGTCCGTAGTCGGGACTTTTGCTCCCGCTCATGACCGCCGGGTCCTGGAATTGCCGGCGGCACTCGATGACGATGAGATAAGCGGCCCGTCCCACCGCCCGGATCGTCATGGCACTGAAGAGGAACGGCACCGCACCCCCGATGAGCACCCCGATGAACACCAACGGTTCCGCCACCGTCAGTTTGGACGCCCCAGAGACAAAATCCCCGATGAGCAGCTGCCCGATCTTCTCTTCGCTGCCGGTCACCAGAACCGCGATGAAGCTGGCAAAGAGCGACACCGCCGCCAGCACCGCCGAACCGATGGCAATCCCCTTGGTGATCGCCTTGGTGGTGTTCCCCACGGCGTCCAGGTCCGCGAGAATCTGGCGGGCCGCTTGATACTGAGCGGGTGGCAAATACCCTTCTTCGCCTTCCTTCAGCTCTTCCCCCTGTTCTGTACGGTTGTATCCCATCTCCCCGATACCGTTGGCGTTGTCGGCCACCGGACCGAACACATCCATGCTGATGGTGTCCCCGGTGAGGGTCAGCATGCCGATGCCACACATCGCCACCCCGAAGGCCATGAAGAGCAAATGATCCGGATGACCCACGATCAGTACGGAACCGAGGATGGCGGCGGCGATCAGCAGAATCGCCCAGACGGAGCTTTCCAACCCCAAAGCCATACCGGCGATGATGTTGGTGGCATGACCTGTGTAACTGGATTTGACGACTTCCCGCACCGGGCTGTATTCGGTACTCGTCCAGTACTCGGTACACTTGTTGAGCGCCACCGCCAGGAGAATACCGAGCAGGCAGCAAAGCACAACCTGGTAATTCAACCCCGGAACCAGGGGTACGTGGTAACGAACCTGCGCCAGTTGCAGGAGAGTCAACTCCGCTCGGGCTTCCGGAGGAGCGGGGTGACCGTATTCGGCGAAGCGTGCCCGTTCTTCCGGTTTCAAATCGATGGTCAGGAGGGTTTGTTCGGCCAGGCGGACCCGTTCTGACAGAGGCAATTGCCGCCAGGCTTGCAGAGCTTGGAAGCGGTAACGATCGATCGTATCCTCGAGGCGGAGTGTGGCTTGCGCAACCCGTTCCGGGCCGTTGCGCCATTGCCGCAAGCGTGTCACCAGGGTCTGGAGCGATTCACTTTCCTCCCAGGTCAATCCCAGAGTTTGCCGCAACGGAGGGCTGTCGAACAGTTCCTGGTACATACCCTTGTCAATTCCCCGTTCGACGATGTAAGCGGCGTCGAAGTGGAGATAGATGGCCCCCAAGGTAAGGAAGCCGATACTGCTAAGGGCCGCGCTACGCCAGAAGCCGCGATTGATCGAATGCATGGCCACGGCACTGTTCCCCTGCACGATCCCACGGCCCACCAGGGCCGTGCTGAGCATACTGCTGAGCACGCCCACCGCCTGGACCAGCAGAGGAAAGAGCATTCCCTTGTATCCGAAGGCGGCATAGCCGAGCATCACGGCAGCGACCATCGTCACGGAATAGCTTTCAAAAACGTCCGCCGCCATACCGGCACAATCGCCGACATTGTCCCCGACATTGTCCGCAATGACAGCGGCATTGCGTGGGTCATCCTCGGCCATCGATTGCTCGACCTT
>Ga0209691_1000391_pt1 | contig 31533 bp, 28 predicted proteins | sample YNPMSBMetaG_FD_187120 | JGI IMG/M metagenome (GOLD analysis project Ga0209691, IMG submission 187120) | Anoxygenic and chlorotrophic microbial mat microbial communities from Yellowstone National Park, USA - YNP MS-B MetaG (SPAdes) (version 2) ... | reverse complement strand
TCCGCCAGATCGATCAGTTCGGCGTAAAGCGCCTCCTTAGAGAATATTTCAGAACCAAGGCCTTGAAGCAAAGTATTGTGATGGAGCAGGAGCTCATCGAGCTTCGCCGATAGCGTCTCCGGCTCTGCGAGGTCACAAAGGCGTATCGCTCGCCGCGCTACCTTGTCCTCGTAGGCCGGGCCGATTCCGCGCCCCGTGGTGCCGAGCTTGCGCTCCCCGCGTGCCGCCTCGCGCGCGCGGTCGAGCGCGGGGTGGAGCGGCAGGATCAGCGGCACGTTCTCGGCGATCCTGAGATTGTCGGGGCCGACCTCGAGGCCCTGGGCGGTGACGCGGTCGATTTCGGCAAGCAGTGCCCTCGGGTCGAGCACAACGCCATTGCCGATAATCCCGAGCTTGCCGCGGACGACGCCGGAGGGCAGGAGGCTCAGCTTGTAGGTCTCGTTGCCGACGACGAGCGTGTGGCCGGCGTTGTGGCCGCCCTGGAAGCGCACGACGATGTCGGCCCGACTCGCCAGCCAGTCGACGACCTTGCCCTTGCCTTCGTCGCCCCACTGGGCGCCGATCACCGCGACATTCGGCATCTGTCACACTCCTTCGAGCGGGACGGCGCCGTCCTCGGTGGCGAGGTGTGTGCAGGCGAGTCGGCGCGCCTCGGCGGCAGCATCGGCGACCGGCCCGAGGGCGGCGACGGTTGCGAAGCCCTCGGCACGCAGGAGAGGAGCGCGCGCCGCGAGCGAGAGCGGCACGAACACACGCGGCCGGCGGGGCCGCGGCGGTGCGGCGCGCAGCGCGGCATCGGGGTAGAGCGTCACCCCGGTCGCCGGCTCCTCGCCGGCGAGATAGCCCCCGCCGCGGCCGAGCTCCTCCGCGAGAGCGGCGGAGAACACGGTGAACGCGACGCCGCGATGGTAGCGGAAGCCGCGGAACTCCAGCGGATCGGCGGTCAGCGCAAGCCCTGGAGAGCGCGCCCGCACCGCTGCCACCGTCCGGGCGAGACGCTCGGCGAGTGCCCGCGCCCGGGGCGGGAGCGGCGAGGCCGAGAGCGCCTCGAGAGCCCGGTCGGCCGGGCCGGCGGCGTGCAGGAGTTCGTCGAGCACGTCGGCGAGCGGGCCGGCGAGCAGGGCGACCTCGGCTGCGTCCTTCCGGTCGAGCGCATGGCGGAGCGCCGCCTCGCGCTCGGGCGGAACGGAGAGGGTGGCGAGCAGCTCGTCGGCAAGCGTGGGCAGGGTGAGGTCGAAGCTGACGGCGGGAACGCCGAGAGCGGCCAGCGCCTCCGCCGCCACAGCGATCACCTCGGCGTCGGCCTCCGGAGCGTCGGCGCCGATCAGCTCCACCCCGGCCTGCGCCATCTGCCTTACCGGCCGGAGTTCCGAGCCGCGCACCCGAAGCACCTGGCCGTTGTAGGAGAGACGAAGCGGACGCGGCGCCCGGGCAAGCCGCACGGCGGCGATTCGCGCGACCTGAGGCGTGATGTCGGCGCGCAGGCCGAGCATGCGCTGGCTCACCGGGTCCATCAGCCGGAAGGTCTGCTCGGCGGTCGCCGCGCCTGTGCCGGCGAGCAGGCTCTCCTCGAACTCGAGCAGCGGCGGCTTGACCCGCTCGTAGCCGTGCGCGGCGAACACCCCGAGCATCGCCTCGATCGCTGCCGCCTCGGTCTCCGCCTCGGGGGGCAGGACGTCGACGAAGCCGGCCGGCAGGAGCGAGGGATGAAGGCTCAAGAGGCGGCTCAGAACCCGAGCGGGGTCGCCTGCACCACGAGCGGCAGGGCACGCACCGCGGCGAGCACACTCTCAGGCACCGGCTCGTCGACCGAAACAAGGCAGATCGCATCGCCGCCCTTCTCGGCGCGGCCGAGATGGAGGGTGGCGATGTTGATTCCGGCCTCGGCGAGCACGGCCCCGAAACGGCCGATGAAACCCGGCTGGTCCTTGTTGGTCACGTAGAGCATGTGGTGGGCGAAGTCGGCTTCGACGGGGATGCCCTTGATCTCGACGATCCTGGGTCTGTGGCCAGCGAACAGCGTGCCTGCCACGCCGCGCGTGTCGCGATCGGTCGTGACCGAGATGCGCACCAGCGTCTGATACTCGGAGGGCCGGTCATGCACCGTCTCGGCGACCTCGATGCCGCGCTCGCGCGCCGCGACGGGAGCGTTCACCATGTTCACGCCCTCCATCAGCGGGCCGAGCAGGCCGGAGAGAGCGGCGGCCGTCAGCGGCTTGTGGTTCAGCGCCGCCGCCTGGCCCTCATACTCGATCGTCACCTTGCGGAAGCCGCCGTCGCGCGCGACCGAGAGCTGCCCCGCGAAGGCGCCGAGGTTTCGGCAGAGCGCCATGTAGGGCGCAAGCCGCGGCGCTTCCTCGGCCGAGACCGAGGGCATGTTGATCGCGTTCGCCACCGCGCCGGTGAGCAGGAAGTCGCTCATCTGCTCGGCGATCTGCAACGCGACATTCTCCTGCGCCTCGGTGGTCGAGGCGCCGAGATGCGGCGTGCAGACGACGTTCTCGAAGGAAAAGAGCGGATTGTCGGTCGCGGGCTCGGTCTCGAACACGTCAAGCGCCGCACCCGCCACATGGCCAGAGCGGAGGGCAGCGGCGAGATCCTCCTCGACGATCAGCCCGCCGCGGGCGCAGTTGATGATGCGCACGCCCTTCTTCATGCGCGCGATCGCCCGCGCGTCGATCAGGTTCCGCGTGGCCTCGGTCAGCGGCGTGTGCAGCGTGATGATGTCGGCTCGGGCGAAGAGTTCAGGAAGGTCAACCTTCTCGACGCCGAGCTCGAGCGCGCGCGCATCCGACAGGAAGGGATCGTAGGCGATCACCTTCATCTTCAGCCCGATCGCCCGGTCGGCCACGATGGAGCCGATATTGCCGCAGCCGATCACGCCGAGCGTCTTGCCGAACAGCTCGGTGCCCATGAAGCGGTTCTTCTCCCACTTCCCGGCCTTGGTGGAGGCGGAGGCCTCCGGGATCTGACGCGCGAGCGCGAACATCAGGGCGATCGCGTGCTCGGCCGTGGTGATGGCGTTGCCGTGCGGCGTGTTCATCACGACGACGCCGCGCGCCGTCGCCGCTTTGACGTCGATGTTGTCGACACCGATCCCGGCGCGGCCGACCACGCGCAGACGCTTCGCCTCGGCAAGAAGCTCGGCCGTCACCTTGGTGGCGGAGCGGACCGCGAGCCCGTCATAGCCGCCGATGATGGCGCGAAGCTCCGCTGGCGCGAGGCCGGTCTTGACATCGGCCTCGATGCCGCGGGAGCGGAAGATCTCCACCGCCGCGGGGGAGAGCTTATCGGCGATCAGGACGCGGGGGGTGGTCATCGCGCTCACTCCGCTGCCTTCGCCTCGGTCATCGCCACGCCGATCGTCTCGGCCGCCCAATCAAGCCAGGGCAAGGCCGCCTCGATGTCGGAGGTTTCCACGGTCGCCCCGCCCCAAAGCCTCAGGCCAGGAGGCGCATCTCGATAGCCGCCGGCATCGAGCGCGACACCTTCCTTCTCGAGTAGGGAGGCGATCCGCTTCGCCGCGTCCGCCTGACGCTCCGCAGGCAGAGCGACGAACCACGGCGCGGTGATCGAGAGGCAGATCGAGGTCGGCGAGCGCGTCGCCGGGTCAGCCGCGAGGAAGGCGTAGTTCGGCGTCCGCTCGACCCAGACCGCGACGGCGGCGAGGTTCGCCTCCGTGCGCGCGATCAAGGCCGGCAGCCCGCCGATCCTCTCCGCCCAGGCGAGGCCGTCGAGCGCGTCCTCCACACAGAGCATCGAGGGGGTGTTGATCGTCTCGCCTCGGAAGATTCCCTCGCTGAGCTTGCCCCCCGAGGTGAGGCGGAAGATCTTCGGCAGCGGCCAGGCGGGGGTGTGCGAGAGCAGGCGCTCGACCGCGCGCGGGGACAGCGCGAGCATGCCATGCGCCGCCTCGCCGCCGAGCACCTTCTGCCAGGACCAGGTGACGACATCGAGCCTGTCCCACGGCAAGGGCATCGCGAAGGCGGCGGAGGTCGCGTCACAGATGGCGAGGCCTTCGCGGTCAGGCGCGATCCACTCCCCGTTCGGCACGCGCACGCCGGACGTGGTGCCGTTCCAGGTGAAGACGACGTCGCGCGACCAGTCGACCGAGGCGAGGTCGGGAAGCTGGCCGTAAGGGGCGCGGAGCACGCGGTGCTCGAGACGCAACTGCTTCGCGATATCCGTCACCCATGCTTCGCCGAAGCTCTCGAAGGCGATCGCGTCCACCTTCCGTGGCCCGAGCAGGCTCCACAGAGCCATTTCCACGGCCCCTGTGTCGGAGGCCGGCACGATGCCGAGGCGCCATTCTGCGGGCATGCCGAGGAGTGCCTTCGAGCGGTCGATGACTGCGGCAAGCCGCGCCTTCGGTTCCTTCGCCCGGTGGCTTCGGCCGACGAGGGCGCCCTCGAGCGCGGCAAGTGACCAGCCGGGACGCTTGGCGCAGGGGCCCGAGGAGAAACGCGGGTTGCGGGGGCGCACCGAGGGTGCGGTGATGACCATGAGAGCCTCTCCCTTCCAGAAGAGAAGCGCCCCGGTGGGGGGGCGTGACCCGCGGCGACGGCTACACCGGGAGGGCGCGACTGCGCAAGCGGCTCACGGGGGAAGCAGGATCTCGCCCCGCGCGTAGAGCCGGGCCGTGCCGCCGAGCCGCACGCGATCGCCCGCAAGCTCGCACAAGAGCATGCCGCCACGCCGCGAGGCCTGGCGGCAGACGAGCGTGCTCCGCCCAAGCCGCTCGGCCCAGAGGGGCACAAGCTGCGTGTGCGCCGCGCCCGTCACCGGGTCCTCGGGGATGCCCACCTTGGCGGCGAAGTAGCGGGAGACGACATCGACGCCGCCCGAACCGGGAGCGGTGGCGATGGTCCGGGCCGGGCCACGCCCGCCACCTGCGGCGGTGGCGATGACCGAGGAGCCATCGGGCGCCGTCTCGGTGTCGGGCAGGGCGGCGATCAGCGCGTGGTCGGGCGCGAGCGCCTCGACCGTCGCCGGATCGTCGAACAGGCAGATCCAGTCCCTCGCCTTCCATACCTCGCGCGGCGTGGCGCCGAGAGCGCGGGCGAGCGCCTCCGGCGGGTGCGGGACGGGACGCGGCGGGTCGGCGGGGAAGTCGAGAACGAAACGATCCGCCTCGCGATCGACGCCGAGCGTGCCCGATCGGGTGGCGAAGGCGAAGGGCGGCGACTCGCCGACGTCGGTCGCGAGCACGAAGGCGGTGGCGAGCGTAGCATGCCCGCACAGGGAGACCTCAGTGGTCGGCGTGAACCACCTCAGGCGCCAGCCCGAGCCTTCGCGGGCGAGGAAGGCCGTCTCGGAGAGGTTGTGTTGGGCTGCCATCGCCTGGAGCGTTGCTTCCGGCAACCAGTGCTCGAGCGGCACGACGGCTGCGGGGTTCCCGGCGAAGGGCCAGTCGGCGAAGGCATAGACGACGTAGAGCGGAAGGCGCGGCATGCGCGGGGTCGGCCTGGAGGGTGGACGTCGGAAACCCGCACGGGACCGGCCGCCTGCGCCCGGCGCGGTGCGCGGACGGCCGCCGGCTCAGCCGCCGGTGACGCTCATGTGGCGGGCGACGGCGGGCTTGGCACCGCGACGCTCGATCACGAAGTCATGCCCCTTCGGCTTGCGCCCGATCGCCTCGAGGATGGCCTCGCGCAGGTCCGCGTCGGTCACGCCGGGCCGGCGGAGAACGCTGCGCAGGTCGGCCTGGTCGTCCTGGCCGAGGCACATGTAGAGCGTGCCGGTGCAGGTGAGACGCACCCGGTTGCAGCTCTCGCAGAAATTGTGGGTGAGCGGCGTGATGAAGCCGAGCCGCCTGCCTGTCTCGGCCACCCGCACATAGCGTGCAGGGCCGCCGGTGCGATAGTCGATCTCCTCGAGCGTCCAGGTCTCGGCGAGGCGGCGGCGGACGAGGCTCAAGGGGAGATACTGGTCGGTCCGGTCCTCGCCGATCTCGCCGAGCGGCATGGTCTCGATCAGGCAGAGGTCGAAGCCGTGCTCGCCGCACCAGGCGATCATCCGGTCGAACTCGTCCTCGTTCACGCCCTTGAGCGCGACCGCGTTGATCTTGATCGCAAGTCCCGCCGCCTTGGCGGCGAAGATGCCATCGAGCGTCTTCTCGATCCTGCCCCAGCGTGTGATGGCGGCGAACTTCGCCGGGTCGAGCGTGTCGAGGCTGACATTGATCCGCCGCACTCCAGCCGCGCGAAGCACCTCGGCGTAGCGGGCGAGCTGCGTGCCGTTGGTTGTCACCGTGAGCTCGTCGAGCCCGCGCCCGAGCCGCGCGCCGAGCGACCGGAACAGGGTCATCACGTCGCGGCGCACGAGCGGCTCGCCACCCGTGAGGCGAATCTTGCGCACGCCAAGCTCGATGAACGCGCCGCAGAGCCGGTCGAGCTCCTCGAGGCTCAGGAGATCGGCCTTCGGCAGGAAGGTCATGTCCTCCGCCATGCAGTAGACGCAGCGGAGGTCGCAGCGGTCGGTCACCGACACCCGGAGATAGGTGATGGAGCGGCCGAAGGGGTCGATCATGGGCGTTCCATCGTCGTGGTTCTGCTTGCTTCCCGGACGCGGCGTGGTCCCCGGCGTCATATAGGCTGGAGCGGGCGATATGTCCAATCTGTCATGTCGCGCTGGACCGGGCGCGTGTCGGACCCGTGCGCTTCAGGCCCGAACGAAGCGGAGGGAGACGCCGTTCGCCGCCTCGGGCGGGATGCTGAGCGCTGCCCCCTCGCGCGATGGCACGATCCCGCCGGCAGCGAGCGCAGCTTCGGCCACTGCGAGGTCGCGCACGCGGATCGCGAGGCCCTCGATGCCGGGCAGCCTCCCTTCGAGCGACGCGAAGAGAAGAACGGCCCGGCCGGTCTCGACGGCAGGCCTCCCCGACCGGGCGGTGACCGCGCGCCCGACCAGCCGGGCCGTGGCGGCCGCCGTGGCCTCTGGATCTTCGGCGCGAATGGTGATGCTCTCGATCGCGACCGCTCCGTTCGGATGCTCGGTCGATCCCGGCGGCCAGGTGGCGCCCGGTGCAAGATGGCGGCAGAAGAACAGGCGGAAGCCGGGCGAGACCTCATCGCGGAGGTGCACAACGTCGAACCGTGCCTCCACGGCGCCGGGGCCGGGCAGGGCGACGGCGCGGCCGAAATGCTGCACTGCCATCGGCGCGCCCTCGCGCGCGGCGACCTCGCCGGCCGCCGCCGCCGCATCGAAGGCGCGCAGCGCGACGGCAATCAAGCCCTCGCCGGCCGTGGCGAGCCGAGCGACCCATTTCGCGCTCGCCTCCGTCTCCGCCACAACGCCGAGCAGCTCGACATAGTCGTCGGCGAGCATGATCGTGTGGTTCGCGGTTCCCATGTGCGTGGAATGCACCCCGCGCGGCGTAGTGCGGAACCCTAAGCGTTCCCAGGCCACGCGCGCGGCCGCGAGGTCGCGCACCAGCACGATGCAGTGATCGACACCCCCGATCGCGCCCGCCATGGCGGCCTCACGCAGCGCGCGGGATGGCGCCGCCCTCGAGGCCGAGAGCTTCGGCCGTCGCGACGATCGTGGCCCAGGCGTCGTCGGGCAGGGGGATGCCGTTCGCGGTCCGCTCGGCGCGCGAGCGTGCCTCCGGCTCGCCGGGGATCAGCACCTCTCCGCCCGGCTGCGCCGGCCGGGAGGACTTGTAGAAGGCGATGTAGCGCTCGGCGCGAGCAACCAGCTCCTCGACCGGGCCGATCACGTCGGGGCGAAGGTAGAAACTCATCATGCCGTTGGTGATCCTTCCCCGTTCGCCCTCGCGCGGCCCGCACGTGCCGTTGCCGGTCAGCGCTCCGGCGAGGATCTCGCACATGAAGGCAAGGCCTGAGCCCTTGTGCAGCCCGAAGGCGCGGATCGCTCCCTCGCCCTGCTCGGGGTTGCGGTCCGGGCCGTGGCCGTAGAGTGTGGCCGGGTCTCCGGAGAGGGTGCCGTCGGGGCGGATCAACGCATCGGGGGGAAGCTTCTTACCGCCGCGGCTCGCCACGAGCACCTTGCCTTCCGCCACTTGGCTTGTGGCGAAATCGAGGATCAGGGGGCGCTCGGGCAGGGGAACGCCGATCGCGAAGGGAGCGGTGGAGAGACGCCGATCGACCCCGCCGAAGGGGGCGACGAGCAGGCTGCCCTGGACGTTGACGAAGTGGATCGAGATCAGGCCCTCGGCGGCAGCCATCTCCGCCCAGTCCCCCGCCCTGCCGAGATGGCCGCTGTTGCGCAACGCCACGGCGGCGAGGCCCATCGCCTTCGCCTTGTCGATTCCGATCTGAACCGCGAAGGGCGTGACGGTTTGGCCGAAGCCGAACTTGCCGTCTACCACCGCGATCACCGGCGTGTCTGTCACCACCTCGGGAGTGACGCCGGCGATGACCTTGCCCTCCTTGAGCCACTGAACATAGCGCGGCACGCGCACCACGCCATGGCTGTCATGGCCGGCGAGGTTCGCCTCGACGAGATAGCGCGCGATCCGCTGCGCCTCCTCGGCCGACGTCCCGGCGCGTTCGAAGATCGTCGCGACGAAGCCGCGCAGCGTGCCCGCATCGATGAGCATGGTCGTTTCCCGCCTTCCGTTGCCCGCACCGGACCCCGCGGGCAGGCAAGCGCGGGGAGAGCGAGGCGTCAACCCCAACCGGTCCCCTCCTCGGGCCGTTTAGCCCTGGCCCGCGCGCGCCATCTCGGCGAGATAGCCTCGGTTCGCCGTCGGGCTGATCAGGATCTCGTTGATGCAGGCATGCGGCGGCATCGTCACGGCAAACAGCACCGCCGCAGCGACGTCCTCCGGCTGCAGCATCCTCGCGCGCAGCTCGGGCGAGAGCTTGACGGGCCGCAGATCGAGGATCGGCGTGTTCACCTCGCCGGGCTCGATCACGGTCGATCGCACGCCCGCGCGGCACTCCTCGAGATTGATCGTGTGGCTGAGAGCGACGAGCCCGTGCTTCGCCGCGACATAGATCGGGCCGGAGATGTGGCCGATGAAGCGCCCCGCCCAGGAGGCAATGTGGACGATGCTGCCGCGGCTCTCCCTGAGCGCGGGAAGCGAGGCCTGGGCGACGTAAGCCGGCGCCTTCAGGTTGGCGTCGATCAGCGCCGAGATCGTCTCGGGCGTGAGCACCGCCCAGGCCCGCTCCGGGGCGTTCAGCCCTGCATTCGAGACGACGATGTCGAGCCGCCCGAACGCCGCGAGCACGGCATCGCGCGCCGCGGCGACCTGGGCGGCATCGGTCAGATCAGCCGGCGCGACGACGGCGCGGTCGCCGATCATCGCCGCCGTCTCCTCGAGCGGTGCGCGGCGCCGGCCCGTGAGCGCGACCCGCGCCCCTTCGGCGGCGAGCGCGACAGCGCTGGCGCGGCCGATGCCGCTTCCCGCCCCGGTGACCCAGGCGGTTTTGCCCGCGAGACGATCGGCCATGCTCAGAGGACTTTCCCGCTGTCCTTGTCGATCAGGTGCATGTGGTCCATGTGGGCGGCGAGCGCCATCGGCGCGCCGGCCTCGGCTCCCGCCGCCGGGTCGACGCGGCCGCACACGCTCGTGCCGTTGATGTGGAAGTGCACGAGCGTCTCCATGCCCATCGGCTCGATCACGTCGAGCGTGACGGTGATCGGGGCGAGGTTGCGCTTGTCGATCCGCGTCGCCTCGGTGAGGTGTTCGGGGCGGATGCCGAACAGGAGGTTCCGGTTCGCGTGCGGCGCGTAGCGCTCGGTGCGCTCCGGCGGAACGGGAAGGGCGAGCTCGTCGTCGAGCCGGACGAGAAGACCGCCGCCGCCCGCCCGCTCGAGCCGGGCGGGGATCATGTTCATCGCCGGGCTGCCGATGAAGCCCGCGACGAAGATGGTTGCGGGGTTGCGGTAGAGCTCATTCGGCGGCCCGACCTGCTCGATCACGCCGTGGTTCATCACCACCACGCGGTCAGCGAGCGTCATCGCCTCGACCTGGTCGTGGGTGACGTAGATGGTCGTGGTCTTGACCGTCTGGTGCACCTGCTTGATCTCGGTGCGCATCTGCACGCGCAGCTTCGCATCGAGGTTCGAGAGCGGCTCGTCGAACAGGAACACCTTCGGGTCGCGCACGATCGCGCGGCCCATCGCGACCCGCTGGCGCTGGCCGCCGGAGAGCGCCTTCGGCTTGCGGTCAAGGAGTTCGCCGATGCCGAGGATGCGCGCTGCCTTGTCGACCCTCCGCCGTATCTCGTCGCGCGGGAAGCCGCGGAGCTTGAGGCCGAAGCTGATGTTGTCGAACACGCTCATGTGCGGATAGAGAGCGTAGTTCTGGAACACCATGGCGATGTCGCGGTCGCGCGGCGGGATGTCGTTCACCACCTCGCCGCCGATCGCGATCTCCCCGCGCGTGATCTCCTCGAGCCCCGCGATCATCCTGAGTGTGGTCGACTTGCCGCAGCCCGAGGGGCCGACGAGCACGACGAACTCATGGTCGGCGATCTCGAGGTCGATCCCCTTCACGGCCTGGACGCCGCCCTCGTACTCCTTGACCACGCCGCGGAGAGACACCTGCGCCATCGCGCGACCTACCCCTTGGTTGCGCCGGCGGTCAGACCGGCGATGTAGTAGTCCATCAGGAAGACGTAGACGACCACCGGCGGCAGCGCCGCGATCAGCGCTCCCGCCATGATCTGCCCCCAGGCGAAGGTGTCGCCCCGCACGAGCTGGCTCACAATGCCGATCGTCAGCGGCATCTGGTCGGGGCGCGTGATGAAGGCCGTCGGGTAGACGAAGGCGGCCCAGGAGACGGTGAAGGCGAAGATGGTTGCGGCGATGATGCCCGGCAGCGCCACGGGGATGAAGATCTTCATCAGCATCTGCGGCCAGGTCGCACCGTCGATCAGCGCCGCCTCGTCGAGCTCGCGCGGGATCGAGGCGAAATAGCCGATCATGATCCAGGTGCAGAACGGAACGGTCAGCGTCGGATAGACGAGCACGAGGCCCCAGATCGAGTTGAGCAGGCCGAGGCCGCCGACGATCTGGTAGAGCGGGATGAAGAGCAGCGTGTCGGGCACGAGATAGGTGAGGAACACGCCGGTGGCGAGGGTCTGGCTGCCCCAGAACCGCATCCGCGAGAGCGCGAAGGCGGCGAGCACCGAGATCACCATCGTCACGGTCACGACCACCACCGTGACGATGATGCTGTTCTTGAAGAAGGTCAGGAACACCGGGTTGCCGAGGATCGCGGCATAGTGCTCGAGCGTGGGGCTGCGGACGATCCAGGGGTTGAGGGTTTGGTCCGCCATCTCGGCATTCGTCTTGATGCTTGTGACAAGCATGTAGAACGGAGGGGCGAGGAAGATGATCGCCGCGAAGATCAGCGAGGCATACGATAGCCTAAGCGCCAAGAGCCGCTCGCGGTGCAGGCTCCCCACCCTTCCGTAGAGACGCGGGAAGTCGCGGTTCGCGGCCGCCGCTTCAGCCATCTCAGGCCATCTCCCGGGCACGGCGAGTGACGCCGCGGAGGATAAAGAAGGCGGCGATCGCGAGGATCGGCAGCATGAAGAGCGAGACCGCGGCGCCGCGCGGCAGGTTCCCGGAGAGGATTCCCACCTGGAACGCGTAGGTCGCGAAGAGATGCGTGGTGTCGCGCGGGCCGCCATTGGTGAGCACGCGCACGATGTCGTAGTTCGCGAAGGTCACGATCAAGCTGAACAGAACCGTGATCGCGATGATGTTGCGCATCATCGGCAGGGTGATGAACCAGAGCCTCTGCCACGACGTCGCGCCGTCGATCGCCGCCGCCTCGTAGAGCTGCTCGGGCACCGATTTCAGCGCCGCGAGATACATGATCATGAAGAACGGTGCGCCATACCACACGTTCACCATGATCACAGCGATGCGCGCCCACCAGGGCTGGCCGAGCCAGGGCACGGGCGGGAAGCCAACCACAGTGAGAAGCCAGTTGATCGAGGAATAGGAGGGGTCGAACATCCACCACCAGCCGAGAGTGGACAGAGCGGGCGGGATCACCCATGGGATCAGCAGCATGCCGCGCCACTTCCTCTGCCCCCTGGTCGGGATGGTGTGCAGCATGTGCGCGAGCCAGAAGCCGATCAGCGCCTTGAACAGCACGGCAGTGATCGCGAAGAAGCAGGACTGCCAGATGATCATCCGGAACGATTCGGACTCGATCAGGAACAGGTAGTTGTCGAGGCCGATATTCGCCGTCATCCGGCGGTTCAGGGTGGAGAGGTAGATCGCCCAGGCGGCCGGATAGGCCACAAGCCCCGCGATCACGAGGATCAGGGGGAGGGTCATGACGAAGGCGATGGTGGAGCGCCGGCGCGCCAGCCGCTCGAGCGAGGAGACGCCGCGCGACCGCCCGAGAGGTCGCGCAGCCACAGCGGCAGGGATCGCCTTCGCGGTTCCGTCCGGTGCCATCGTCACCCCTGACGCGCGAGAACGCCGGCCTTCCCGCGAGGCCGGCGCCCTGCCCGCGTGTTCAGCCGCGCGCGAAGTTGCGCAGTTCGCGCTCGGCCCAGGCGAGAGCCTGGTCGACCGTCATCCCTCCTTGCGCGATCCGCGCGATCAGCCCGGTGTTGAGGCCCTGGGTGTAGGCCTGGACCGCGATCTCGGGCGGAGCGGGAGCGAAGGCGACGGAGGTGCGGGCATTGTGGTGCGGCCTCAGCGGGTAGTTGTACACCACGCCCACGGGCGGGCCCTCGGTCTTCCACACCGCGAAGTCGTTCATGCTCTCGAAGGGCGGGATATCGTAGCCAGCGCTCGTCGAGGTCTGCTTCTCGGCCGACTCGCGCTCGGAGAGGAACTCGAGCAGGGCCTTCGCCTGCGGAATGTTCCGGCTAAAGTTCCAGATTCCCCAGAAATATGGGAGGTATGGGGTGAAGCGCCCCTCTGGCCCTGCCGGCATCGGGAAGGTCCAATACTGGTCGAAGCCCGCCATGTTGTCGCGCCGCGCCACCGCATAGGCCGAGGGCGGGTTGAAGATGAGAGCCGAACGGCCGCCCTGGATCGCCCGGTTGTTCGAGGCGTCGTCCCATGCCCAGACGTCATTCGGCAGGAACTTCGCGAGCCGGACCATGTAGTCGACCGCAGCGCGCAGCTTCTGGTTGCCACGAACGGTCGGCTTGCCTTCGGCATCGAGCATCGACGCGCCGAAGCTCGCGAACAGGGCGCCAACCCAGTCCACCGCGTCGGAAAAGCTGCTCATCGGCAGGCCGAAGGGCACGCCGGCGGCATGGCACTTCTCGGCCGCGACCAGGAAGGTGTCCCAGGTCCAGTTCTCGGCTCCCGGCCCGACACGGTCCTCGGCCGGCCACATCTCGCGCGGGTCGATCCCGGCATGCTGCTTGAGGAGGTCGATCCGGCCGAGGGACGGCTTCATCTGCGTGCCCGACACGGCAGGGATGGCGATCCACCTCCCGTCGCGCTTGGCGAGATATTCCGCCGCCGCCGTGACCTTGCCGTACTTGGCGATCAGCCGGTCCATCACGTCGTTGACGGGCACGAGCTGGTCGGCATAGGCCGCCGGCTGCCAGGTCGGGAAGGAGAGGATGTCGTGGCCCGAGCGGCTCTGCGCCTGGGCAGCGATCGTAAGCTCGTTCTGCCGGCCGACCGAGGTGATGAAATCGACCTGAACGTCCACCCGCTCGCGCTGGCCCCAGGCGGCGCAGAGCTCCCGGAGCGCGCCATTGCCCGCCGGAACCCAGTGGTCCCAGAAGCCGCAACGCAGCGTCACCCGAGGCTGGCCGTGAACAGCGGGTGCCGCAAGCACGCTCGCGGCGATGCCGCCGACGCCTGCCTTGAGCGCCGAACGGCGCGACAATGTTGCCTTGGTCATCCCCATCTCCCTTGCCTGCCCTTTGTTGGTTCCGCCCTGCCGATGCTGCGGTGCAGCGTCCCCGGGAGCGGTTGTTCGATCGACGAGAATAATGGCGTCGCATCCGCCCGCGCAACTGTCGTCATGCGCCCGCCGACATGTTCCGCGGCGGCTTGGCCGATGGCGCGGCTTAGGCTCAGATGCCGCGGCGCGGAGGTGCCGCGCGGCAGCAGACGGGAGGACGGCGTGCGCCCCAACAGGCTTCGCGAGATCTGGAAGGCCGGCGGCAATGTGGTGAACGGCTGGTGCGGCATCCCCTCAGGCATTGCCACCGAGGCGATGGTGCAGGGGGGGTGGGACAGCCTGACGATCGACCTGCAGCACGGACTTGTGCATTTCGACACTGCCGTGCCGATGCTGCAGGCGATCAGCACCTCAGGCATCGTTCCGCTTGCGCGCGTGCCGTGGAACGAGCCGGGGATCATCATGAAGATGCTCGATGCCGGTGCCTACGGCGTGATCTGCCCGATGATCAACGACCGTGCCGAGTGCGAACGCTTCGTCGGCGCCGCACGCTACGCTCCCGCGGGCTACCGCAGCTTCGGGCCGACCCGCGCCAACTGGTACGCCGGCTCGTCCGACTACTGGAAGGTCGCCAACGAAACCGTTCTCACCTTCGCGATGATCGAGACCGCGCCCGCGCTCGAGAACCTCGACGCGATCATGTCCACGCCCGGGCTCGACGGGATCTATGTCGGCCCATCCGATCTCGGGCTTGCGATCGGCGAGGGGCCGGTGGGCGACCCGACGAGCGAGAAGACGCTCGCGACCATGCGCCGCATCTGCGAAACAGCGAAGAAGCACGGGATCATTCCCGGAACGCACACCTCGAGCCCGGAGGGAGCGCGCCGGATGTTCGAGATGGGGTTCCGCTTCGCCACGATCCTTGCCGACACGGCTCTGCTCGCTTCCGCCGCCAAGGCAGCGGTGGCAGCGGCGAAGGGAACAGCGGGCGCGTCCGGCTCAAGCGGCCCCTATTGACCGCGGGCGTGCGGGGCGGCCCGGGCCGCCCCGCCCGGCGGGCCTGTCAGTGGATCTCCTCGGCCCGCGCGAGCGCCTCGCGCAGCACCTCGATCGAGAAGCCCGGCGCGCGCGCTGCCTCCAGGATCACCGCCTCGCGCCGCCCGAGACGCTCGGTCACGGCCGGAATCTTCGCCGCCACCTCGTGCGGGATCACCACCGCTCCGTGCCGGTCCGCATGCACGAGCTCGCCGTCATGCACCGTCATGCCGTGGATCGACACCGTGACGCCGACCGCGACGACATGCACGAAAGCGTGGCTCGGGTTCAGCATGCCGGCGAGGATCGGGAAGGGGCGGGCCATCATCGGGAGATCGCGGATCGAGCCGTTGGTGATGCAGCCCGCGACACCGAGGCCCTTGTGCACGGTGGTCTGCACCTCGCCCCAGAAGGCGCCGGTGCCGACCACGCTGTCGATGTCCTGGATCACCGCGACGTTCGGCCCAGGGGTGGCGGTCGCGACATGCTCGTAGTAGCGCAAGCGGAGCGCTTTGCGCTCTGCGGGCGGCATCGCGGGCGGTCTCTCGGCGCGGATCATTGCCGTCCGCGCATAGCCCACGAAGATCGCATCGTCGCTGTCATTGGTCACGAACGGCCTGGTCGTGAAGCGAATGAGCTCGCGCGGTGTCACGAGCTCCTCGAGCGCGTTGCAGATCGTCGGCGTGTCGATCTTGGCAAGAGCGGCGAGCAGGGCGGGGTCATGCGCAGTCATGGCGGTTCCTCACGAGGTGATTTCGGTCAGATCGGGTCGCGCACGAGCGGCGCGGTCGAGCAGTGGATTCCCCCTCCGCCCTGATAGACGGCGCTGTAGGGCACGACGCGCACGGAAATGCCGGCCCGGTCGAGCCGTTCCGCCGTGCGCGGGCTCACGCCATCGGCCATCAGAACGCGGCCGGGTGAGACCGCGAGGCAGTTGATCGTCCACACCGGATCGTCGGGGTGGATCTCGATGGTGCGGATCCGCATCGCCTTCAGCTCCTCGAGGAACCAGAACGGAAGCTGCACTGGGTTGATGATCGCCGTGTCGATGTCGATCATCACGAAGGCGCCGTCGATATGCAGCCGGTAGCCGGTGAGGTGCACGCGCAGGAGCTTCACCCCGAGCACGGCGAGCACCTCCTCCACCTGGCGCGCGCCCTCCTCGTTCACGCGCGAGGAGAGGCCGACGACCGCGACCTTCGGCGTGATGAAGGCGAAGGAGCCCCCCTCCATGAGGCCGGTGCCGTGGATGGTGCGCAGAATCGGCATGCCGATGCGGGCGAGCGTCTCTGTCGCCGGCGCCTCCTCGCCGCGGCGTATCGGCGCTCCCATGCGGCAGATGATCGCTCCGCCATCGACCGCGATGACCTGGTCGCGCGTGTAGACGGATTTCATCCGCCCAGGCGCGCAGCGGTCGAGGAACACGACCTCGACGCCCTCCTCACGAAGCGCGGCGACAAGCCCGTCATGCTGCGCCTGTTGCGTCGCAAGGTCAGGGATTTCCCGGCCGCGCCAGTACCAGCCTGCCTCCGGGTCGCCATAGGCGCCGAGCTCCTCGATCCGCTTCGACGGATCGACGATGGAGAGCTCCTCGCCGGGGCGGTGCATCAGAACAAGCCGCAGCCTGCCCACGTCATTCGTGCAGCCCCAGGCCCGGCCCCAGACGGCCTCCTGCTGCGCCGTCGTCTCGAACGCCGGCTCGGGCGCGGAGGGGAAGGCCTTGATCAGCATGTTGTAGCGGTATTCGCCTTCGGTTATCGCGCTCATGGCCGGCCTCTCAGCGGGACAGGGCAGGGTCGGGCACGACATACTCCTCGCCGCGCGGCGTGGAGGCGTATTCGGGCCAGCGGTAGTGGATCGGCGCAGGAAAGTTCCTTGGCAGCAACGGGCCGAGCCAGGTGGTGCCGCCGATGCCGCCGCCCGTTCGGCGCTCGAACTCGGCACGCGCGGCGGCGAGCGCCTCCGGCCGCTCGAGGAGTTCGACGAAGGTCGCGGCCGTCACCTCGGCGGCCTTCAGCCACATCGGGTCGATGCAGGCGGGAACGCCGCCCATCGCGTGCCGCGTCCAGTCCGGCCAGTTTCGCCCAGGTTCGTCGACCCTGAGCTGGGCGCGGCCGACATAGAGGCGCGCGGTGGGGCAGTGCCACGTCCACTCGGTGTAGTCGTCGGAGGTGTAGTTCTTCTGCCACGGCGGCAGGTGGGCGCGCAGCGCCGCTTCCGCCTGGCGCGGCGAGCACAGGCGGGTGATCTCGGGCGGGAACGGATCCTCCACGGGCGGGGCGCCGCAGGCGGCGCGGAGGTCGTTGGCGAAGCGCTTCGCCCCCTCGCCATAAACGGGGGGCCCAAGCCGCGCGAAGTTCCGAAACGTCGCCTCGGCGAGAGCATGGTTGGCAAGCCCCGGTCGCGTCTTCGTCACCCACGCCTTGGTCACGGTGCAGTGGGTCATCGCCGCGACATGGTCGGCGTTGCGGTCGAGCACCGTCCAGACGCGCTCCTGCATCTCGATGGTCGGAGCACGCAGGGCGTACTGGATCACCGAGAGGCCGGGAGGGAGGTTGTCTGCCGTCGCCTGGCCAGCCTGCAGGATCGCCTCGTTCAGGCTCCACGCTCCCTGGTGCGGCAGCATGTTCTCCTTGAGATATTTCGCCGCCGTGTACATCAGGCAGACGGCGTCGATCGCCCCCGGAGCGCGGCTGACCGAGTGCGAGGAGTGCACGCCGGTGCGCGCGATCGCCGAGGACCACGTCTCGGGGGCGAGGCATTCGAAGGTGTAGATCCGGCTCCAGTAGGTGGCGCAGTGCGTGTCCCAGAGGCAGGAATTGGCGAGGCTGAGGAACGAGGTCGGATGCCAGGAGATGGCGGCGGAGAATCCGTCATAGTAGCCGTGCGCGGCATGGACCGGTTTCGAGCCGCACATCTTCTCGGCCGGCTCGCCCATCAGCACGAGCGTGCCCTTGAGCCCGTGGCGCTCCATCGCCGCCTTGGCCGCGAGCGTTCCCGCGAGCGCGCCGATGCCGAGGGCGGAATGCGGGTCGGTATGGCCTGGGGCATGCAGGTGGGTGCCCGCGCGCGGCGCGCGGCGCGGCACGGGCTCCTGGCTCGTTCCGGGAACGGCATCATACTCGGCGATCGTGGCGAGCACGGGCGCGCCATCGGGTGTTCCGGGCGCGGTCCAGCGCGCGGCGAACGCGGTCGGCATGCCGGCCGAGCTTTCCTCCACCGCGAAGCCCTCGGCGCGCAGGCGCGCGACGAACCAGGCGGAGGAGCGGTATTCGCGCCACGAGGGCTCGGCAAGGCGCCAGAGATGGAGGTGATCGGCCGAGAGGGACGCGGCGTGCTCCGCCACCCAGGAAACGGCCGTCCGCTGCGCTACGCTCAACGGGCCCGGGTCGTCCAACATCGGATCATGCTCGGTCATGCGTCGCGCCTCCTCCTCACCCAGAGATCGACCGCGAGCGCGACCATCGAGGCAAGGATCATCACGCAGGCGGCCACGGCCATCACAGGGTCGAGATTCTCGTTGATCCCGTCCCACATGCGCCGCGGCAAGGTGAACAGCGCGCGCGACGCGATGAACAGGATCAGCACCGCCTCGTCCCAGGAATGGATGAACGCGAAAATCGACCCCGAAACGATCCCGGGCATGATGCGCGGCAGGATCACCCAGGCGAGCGTCTGGGCGAGCGAGGCGCCCATGCCGCGCGCCGCCTGTTCGAGCCGCGGGTCGAAGCTCGCAAGCGACGCCGAGACCGTGATCACGACGTAAGGAATGCCGGTCACGCCGTGGACGAGGATGACGCCCAGGTAGGTGTCGAGCAGGTCGAGCCTAATCCAGAACCGGTAGATCCCGAGCGCATAGACGATCGAGGGCACGATGATCGGCAGAAGCATCAGCGCGCGGACGAGCTCGGTCGCGCGCGTCGAGAGCTTCCAGCAGCCGATCGCGCAGAGCGTTCCGGCAGCGACCGCAAGCACGGTGGAGGCGACCGCGATGACGAGGCTCTGCCAGGTGGCGGAGAGCCAGCGTTCGGAGGTGAAGAAGGTCACGTAATGCTGCAGTGACAGCCCCTCATAGGGGAGCGAGAGGAAGCGCTGGTCGGTCAGGCTGATCGGGAAGATCACCGTGATCGGCAGGAGCAGGAACAGCAGAACCGACCACGCGAGCACCGTGGCGACGGGGCCTGCCTCGGCCGAGCGGTCCATCGCCGTCACCCCTGGCCGAACACGCGGCGGATGTCGACGAGCCGCGACATCAGCCACAACAGAAGCAGGATCGCGATGAGAAGCGTGGAGGCCATCATCGTGCCGAGCCCCCAGCGGATCAGGTCGAGGATCTGGAGCTTGATGTACTCGGCGATCATCAGCGTCCGCCCGCCGCCGAGGATCGCGGGCGTGACGTAGAAGCCGAGCGAGAAGATGAAGACGAGCACAGTGGCGGCGATGATTCCCGGCAGGGTCAGCGGCAGGAAGACGCGCCGGAACGCCTCGAGCCGCGAGGCTCCGAGGCCCCGCGCGGCGGGCACAAGCCGCGGGTCGATGTCGCGCATCGAGGCGTAGAGCGGAAGCACCGCATACGGGATCATGTAGTGGATCATGCCCACCGCGATGCCGAACTCGTTCCAGATCAGACGCAGAGGCTCCTCGATCAGCCCTGTTGCCAGCAGCGCCTCGTTGATCAGCCCCTGGCGGCGCAGGAGCGTCACCCAGGCGAAGGCGCGCACGAGCACGCTGATCCAGAGCGGCAGGAGCACGAACAGGAACATCCAGCGCTGCAGCCGCAGCGGCGCCGAGGCCAGAGCATAGGCGACGACATAGCCGCAGAGGAGCGTGATGACGGTGGTGATGACGCAGATGCGGAGAGTCGTGACCCAGACGCGCTGCACGGCGGGGCTCGTCAGCAGGCGCTCGTAATTGCCGAGCCCCGGTTCGGGTTCGGTGACGCTGATCCAGAGCACCTCGGCGAGCGGATAGACGTAGAACACGAGCATCAGGACGAGGGCGGGAAGGATCAGGAGCCACCAGGGCAGGGAGGCGCCGAGGAAGCGCGCGGTGCTCGCCCGTGTCATCAGTCCGCCACCACGCGGACGGAGGCCTCGGCGCTCCAGGCAAGCTGGACGGGGCGGCCCTCGGCCGGTTCGATCGGGCAGCGCCAGGCGGGAACGGTGGCCTGCATGCGCCCGACCGGCGTATCGACGGAGAGCGCGAAGGCGGAGCCGAAATAGGACCAGGCGGCGATCGTTCCGGGTAGGATGTTCAGGGCTGGATCGGCCGGCGCTTCGCCGAGCACCATGACCTTCTCCGGCCTGAGCGCGACGAGCGCCTCCGAACCGACCGAGAGCTCCCCGGACGGCCCGTTCTGCACGAACCGGGCAGAGCCGACGCGATAGGCGAAGCCACCCGCCTCGATCCGCTCGACACGGCCCTCGAGGAAGTTCGACTTGCCGAGGAAATCGGCGACGAACCGGGTCGCGGGGCGTTCGTAGAGAGCAGCCGGAGCGCCCTCCTGGACAAGCCTTCCGTCGCGCAGGATGGCGATGCTGTCGGACATCGACAGCGCCTCCTCCTGATCATGCGTGACGTAGATGAAGGTGAGGCCGACGCGACGGTGCAGCTCCTTGAGTTCGACCTGGAGCTCAGCGCGGAGTTTTTTGTCGAGCGCCGAGAGAGGCTCGTCGAGCAACAGCAGCGACGGCTCGAACACGAGCGCCCGGGCGAGCGCGACCCGCTGCTGCTGCCCGCCCGAGAGCTGCTTCGGCAGCCGGTCGGCCAGATGGCCGAGCTGGACGAGCGCGAGCGCATCCGCGACGCGGCGGGCAATCTCAGCCCTGGGCACCTTCCGGACACGCAACGGAAACGCCACGTTCTCGGCAACCGTCATGTGGGGGAACAGGGCATAGCCCTGGAACACCATGCCGAAGTTGCGCTTCTCCGGCGGCAAGGGCGTGATCGGCCTCTCGTCAAGCAGGATCCGCCCCGAGGTCGGCGCGACGAACCCCGCGATCGCCATCAGAAGCGTCGTCTTGCCCGAACCCGAGGGCCCGAGCAGCGTGACGAACCGGCCGCGGCCAATGGTCAGAGAGACGTCGTCGACGGCCCGCACCGGGCCGTAGTGTTTGCTGACCCGCTCGATCGTCAGTGCCTGAGACAGCGCCGCCATTAGCGGGGGCGGAGGTCAGTCACGGTAGCTCGGATCCTCGCGGTCGAGCAGGCGGCGCAGCGCCGCCCAGGCGCGCCAGCCCTTGGTCGTTCCGCTGTCAAACTGGGCGCGCGTGCGTTCGACCACCTCGGGCGGAGGGATGGAGAGCGGCCGTCCCATCGAGGTGGCTGCGACCTGGATCCGGCAGGCCATCTCGAGATAGTACATGTAGTAGAACGCCTCGGCGACGGTCGCGCCCACCGTGAGCAGGCCGTGGTTGCGCAGGATGAGGCAATTGTGGTCGCCGAGGTCGCGCACGAGCCGGTCGCGCTCGGAGAGATTGTCATCTGCGGCGATTCCCTCGTACTCGTGGATGGCCACGCGGTCGGTGAACTCCATGCTCATCTGGTTAAGCGGCAGGATGCCGTCCGCCGTCGCCGCAACCGCCATGCCGGCAAGCGTGTGGGTGTGCATCACGCAATGGGCGTTCTCGCGCCCCATATGGATCGCGGAATGGATCACGAAGCCGGCGGGGTTGACGGGCCAGATCTGCTCGCCCACCGCGTTGCCTTCGACATCCACCACCACGAGCGAGGAGGCGGTGATCTCGGAGAACAGCATGCCGTAGGGGTTGATCAGGAAACGCGGCTCGCCATCGCCGGGAAGCCGGACGGAGAGATGGGTGTAGATCAGGTCGTCCATGCCGAACCGCGCGATCAGGCGGTAGGCGGCGGCGAGGTCCTCGCGCAGGTCCCGCTCGGTGGGCCGGTGGTTCGGCTGCGGCGGGCGAGGCGCGATGAGAGTCATGGCGAACGGTCCCGGTTGGCTTGGCGCGTGAGCATCCTCCGGAACCGCCGCGGCGTCCAGGGCGCCGCGGCGGTGCGAGAGGGAGGAAGGATCAGCCGGTGATGGCGTCGAGATACTCGGCGTTGGTGGCGATGTAGTTCTTCCCCCACCACTCGGCGCCGATCACAACCTGCTTCGCCGCGTTCGCCGGGTCGGTCGGGTTGAAGATCCGGAAGTTCTCCGGCACGCGCGCGGCGGCGTCCTTGTGCGTTGGCCCGTTGCCGAGGAACTGAAGGAGGCCCACCTGCGGCTCGGGCTTGGAGAGCATCGAGGCAAGCAACCGCTGCGCCATCTCGCCGGCCGGGTTGCCGCGGGGGATGACGAAGATTCCCTGCTGCAGGATGCCCTGGTTCCATTCCCAGGTGATTCGCCCTTGCGTCTCCTCGTGCAGCACCTTGGCGCGGGTGTGCCAGATCATGCCCATCACCGCCTCGCCCGAGCGCATCGCCTGCTCGCTCTCCGACCCCGAGTTCCAGAAGATCAGGTTGCGGCGCAGCTCGCGCACGCGCGCGAGCGCGGCGCGGACGTCGATCGGATAGAGGTTTTCTTTGGTTCGGCCGAGCGACAGCATCGCCGCGTCGAGGGTGGCGAGCGCGTCGCGGCGCAGAAGCCGCGTGCCCGGGAACTTCCTGAGGTCCCAGAAATCGGCCCAGGAGCGGGGCGGCTCGGGGAATTTCGACTTGTCGTAGACGAGCACCGAGGAGAACGAGTAGGGCGCAGCGCCGAACTCGAGCGTGAACGAGGGGTCGATCACCGTATCGCGCGGCACGATCGAATAGTCGATCCGGTTGACCAGGTTCAGCGCGCCGAGCTGGATCGAGGAGGAGGAGGAGCTGTCGCACAGGTCCCAGGTGACGCGCCCCGACTCGACCATGCTGCGGATCCGGCCGAGCGATGGGCCGGAGCTGTCCTGCACCACGGTCCAGCCCGGATTCTCGGCCATGAACGGCTCGCCGTAGAAACGCCCGAAGGCTTGGTTGGCGATGCCGCCCCAGTTCACCATACGGATCTCGCGCGTCCCTTGCGCCTGCGCCCCGCCCGCAGCGGCCGGAACGACGCCGAGCGCGGCGAGGCCAGCGAGCAGCGTGCGGCGATCGACACGGCCGCGGCGGTGGAGCTCGTGCGCCAGCACGATGCAGTCCTCGTGGAAGCCCTGCGGTTCGGTGCCCATCTTCCGTCTCCCTCTTGAGCGCAACGGTCCCGCGCGGGATCATACCGAAGCGCGCACGTCGCGCGAGGGGGTAGATGAGCGGCTGGACGTCGATGCGCGCGGGTGGCTTCAAGACGACACCGTGGTGGTGGGAGGCGGCCGAGCCCGCACCGCAGCTGCGCGAGCCTCTGCCCGAGGAGGCGGAGGTCGCGATCATCGGCGGCGGCTACACCGGGCTCTCGGCCGCGCTGACGCTTGGGCGCCTCGGCATCCGGGCGACCGTGATCGAGGCGGAACGGATCGGCTTCGGCGCCTCGAGCCGAAATGGGGGCATGGTCTCGGGCGGGCTCAAGCTCGCGAGAACCGACCTCGCCGCCCGTTTCGGCGCCGAACGGGCCGAGCGGCTTGTGCGCGAGGCGGCCGGAAGCTTCGCCTTCCTCGAGGAGACGCTGGCGCGTGAGGGCATCGCTTGCCACTACCGTCGCACGGGGCGTCTCGTCGCCGCCTGGACGCGGGCCCACTACGAGGCGATGGCGAGCCGTGCCGAGTGGCTCGCCGAGGTCACCGGGGGAGCGGTGACCATGCTTCCCCCCGGCCGCATGCGCGAGGAGCTCGGCTCCGATCACTATCGGGGCGGCATGGTGGTTGAGATGGCAGGGGCCTTGCACCCGGCTCTCTACGTTCAGGGGCTCGCCGCTGCTGCGCGTCGCGCCGGGGCGACGCTGATCGACGGCACGCGCGTCGCGGGTGTCGCCCGCGACGGCGACGGCTTCCGACTCGCCACGACCCGAGGTGCGCTGAAGGCGCGCGCGCTGCTCGTCGCGACCAACGGCTACACCGGCCCCGCCACGCCGTGGGTGCAGCGGCGCCTAATCCCGGTCGGCAGCTACATGATCGCGACCGAGGAGCTGCCCGAAGACACGGTCTGCCGTCTGTTCCCAAACGGCCGCATGGTGAGCGACAGCAAGCGCGTGCTGAACTATTTCCGCCCCGCACCCGACGGCAGGCGCGTGCTCTGGGGCGGGCGGGCGAGCTTCGCGCCGACCACGCCGGAGGCCGCCGCACCGGTGCTGCTCCGGTTCATGTCGGAGGTGTTCCCAGAGCTGCGCGAGGTTCGGCTGACCCATGCCTGGACCGGCAACGTCGCCTTCACCTTCGACTTCCTGCCGCATCTCGGGGTGCACGAGGGGATGCACTATGCGGTCGGCTGCCAGGGCAGCGGGGTGGCAATGCAGACCTGGCTCGGCCACCGCGCCGCCTTGCGGATCTCCGGCCAGGCCAACGCTGCCACGGCTTTCGACGACCTCCCCTTCCCGACCCTACCCTTCTACGCCGGCACGCCCTGGTTCCTGCCGATCGTCGGGACCTGGTACCGGCTAAAGGATCGGCTTGACCGCCTGGCAGCCTGACGTCGGCCTACAATCAACGCGTGTCCTTGAGGCTGACGGAGTCTCTAAAAGCGAGAAAACATCGTCAAATCGTGTCATTCCGCTTGCTGCCGGCTCGCGTTTTCGTTATCACCAGCGATCATCGGCATCGGCTGGGGCCACTCCCTCTCTGATGCGTCGGCGGGACCCGGGCCGTGTGGGGCGGTCCGATCACGGGGCGGGCATGGCCGAAGGGGGGCTGGCCACCGTCCCGAAGAAGGGGGGCGGCAGGCCTATTCGGCCGCCGCCCCCAGCACACAGGGCCTTCACGCGCCCTCCTCTCCAGGCCACGCTCTGCCTCCCTTGGCCAGGAGCGTCAGATGCCCCTCCACCCGGATGTCGTCCTTCTCAACGGCAGGATCGTCACCATGGACCCCGCCGCGCCAGAGGTCGAAGCCCTCGCGGTGCTCGACGGCAGGATCGTCGCCCGCGGAACGACCGAGGCGATCCGCGATCTCGCCGGCCCCGGCACGAGGGTCGAGGATCTCGCGGGGGCGGTCGCGATCCCAGGGCTCGTCGACAGCCACGCCCACCCGGACGCCTATGCCATCCGGCTCGCCCGGTGGCGTCTGCTCGAGCCGTCGGTGGTGCGCACGCGGCAGGAGCTCCTGGATCTCATCGCGCGCGACTGTGCGGCCCTGCCGCCCGGGCGCTGGTTCGCCGGCTACCGGTTCAACGACATGAAATCGGGCGGCTATCCGACGCGTGCGGAACTCGACGCCGCCTCGGGCGGGAGGCCGCTCTTCATCCTGCGCACGGATGGGCATCTCGGCCTCGCCAACTCGGCCGCCTTCGCCGCTCTCGGCATCGGCCCCGACGCCGCCGACCCGCCCTTCGGACGCTTCGACCGACACCCGACGACAGGCGCCTTCACGGGCCTCGTGCGCGAGACGGCGGCGCACCTCTTCCTCACCGCCTTCCATGCCCAGGACACCGAGGGCGACATCGCCCGCGGCATAGAGGCGGTGCACGCCGAGTGCCTGCGCCACGGCATCACCTCGGTCTACAACAGCCTCACGCCGTCGAAGGCGATCCGCGCCTACCAGGCGATGAAAGCCGAGGGTCGGCTCACCGTCCGGACCGGGATCATCGTGTCGGGGCGGGAGGAGGGCTTGGTCGAGGCCTTCATTGCCGCCGGCATACGCTCTGGCTTCGGTGACGAGACGTTGCGCGTCATCGGCGTCGAATGGTGCCCCGACTGTTCCACCTCCGGCCGCACCGCCGCCTACTGGGAGCCCTATGTCGGCACCCCGGTCGAGGGAGAGCCCGTGCCGAATACCGGCATGCTGCTCTACGATGCCGAGGACCTCGCCGCGCGCGCCACCGCCGCGCACAAGGCAGGTCTGCTCGTGATGATCGAGGGGGTGGGGGACCGGGGCATTGATTTCGCCCTCGATGCGATCGAGGCGGCTCTTGCGGCGCATCCGGTGGCCGACCATCGCATGCGCGTTGAGCATTGTTGCTACGTCACGCCCCCGGTCCGGGAGCGGATCAAGCGGCTCGGCGTGGTGGACAGCTCCGCCACCGGCTTCATGTGGGAGCTCGGCGACGCCTATATCGCAAACCGCGGCCAGGCGGCGATGCGCCACATGTGGCCGCACCGGACGCTGATCGACCACGGGATCCCCGCTCCCGGCCACAGCGACTTCGCCGTCTGCTCGATGAACCCGTGGACGGCGATCCACGCCCTCGTCAATCGCGAGACCGACACCGGCGGCGACCTCTGCCGCGACGAGGCGATCACGGTCGCCGAGGCGCTCGCCGCCTACACGACGCTCGGCGCCTGGTCGGGCCGCGAGGAGGCCTCGAAGGGGTCGCTCACGGTCGGGCGTCTGGCCGATCTCGCCGTGCTCGACCGCGACCCTTTCGCGATCGACCCCCGGGGGCTGAAGGACGTACGGACGCTCGCCACCTTCGTCGGCGGCGTTCGCCGCTTCACGGCCTGAGCCTTCGCCCCGGCAGCTTACCCGCGCGCCCGACGCCCCGCCGGCAGGCCATCACATCGCCAGCCGGGCTTGATCTGGCGCAATGAGGGCGCAGACGGAAGAACGCATGCTCGCGCGCCATGGACGCGCGCATCCCTTGGGAGGAGCTGATCGCTCGCTGGGACGGCCAGGTCCCGCGCTACACGAGCTACCCCACGGCCGTGTCGTTCCACTCCGGCGTCGATGCCAGAACGGTCGAGACTTGGCTTGGGAAGGTCGATCCCGCCGCGCCCGTTTCGCTCTACCTGCACGTCCCGTTCTGTCGCCGCATGTGCTGGTACTGCGGCTGCCACACGGTCGTCGCCAACGGTGCCGCCCCGGTCGAGGCCTATGCGCGTGACCTCGCCGCGGAGCTTCGCCTCATCGCCGCGCGCCTTCCGGGCCGGATCCGGCTTGCGCGCGTCCATTGGGGTGGCGGCACGCCGTCCATCCTCGGGCCCATCCTGTGGCGGCGGCTCGACGAGGCGATCCGGACAGAGTTCGACATCGACCCTCAGGCGGAGATCGCGGTGGAGCTCGATCCGCGCACGCTGACCCAGCCGATGGTCAACGCGCTCGCCGCTTCCGGCGTCACGCGCGCCTCGCTCGGGGTTCAGGATTTCGACCCGCGGGTGCAGCAGGCGGTCAACCGGATCCAGCCCTTCGCGATGGTGGCCGAGGCGGTGTCGCGGCTGCGCGGCGCGCGGATCGAGGCGCTCAACCTCGACCTGATGTACGGCCTGCCATACCAGGACGAGCTCTCGGTCGCGCGCACCGCGCGCGAGGCGCTCAAGCTCGCGCCCGACCGGATCGCCCTGTTCGGCTACGCGCATGTGCCCTGGATGAAGCGGCACCAGCGGCTGATCGACCAAGACGCGCTGCCCAACGCGGTCTCGCGCCTTGCCCAGTTCCGCGCCGCATCGAGCGTGTTTGCCGCCGCCGGCTACGTGGCGATCGGGCTCGACCATTTCGCCAAGGCCGACGATCCGCTCGCGCGTGCCCAGGGCGAAGGGCGGCTGCGCCGCAATTTCCAGGGCTATACCGACGACACCGCTCCCGTGCTGCTCGGCGTCGGCGCTTCGGCGATCAGCGCGCTGGCGGACGGGTTCGCCCAGAACGCCGCCGCCGTGCCCGACTGGCGCGCTGCCGTGCTCGCGGGCAGGCTTGCGGTGGCCCGCGGCGTGGTCCCGACGGAGGACGACCGGCTTCGCGCCGCGCTGATCGAGCGGCTGATGTGTGACCTCGCGCTCGATATCGGCGCGGTGTGCCGGGGGCGGGGGGCACAGCCGCAGCGCTTCGCCGAGGCGCTGCCGCGGCTCGATGCCATGGCGGCCGACGGGCTCATCGTGCGCGAGGGCTGGCGCATCACCGTCACGCCCGTGGGGCGGCTGTTCCTGCGCACGATCGCCGCCGTGTTCGACGCGCGGCTCGATCGCACGGTCGGCCGGCACGCCCGCGCCGTCTAGACCGGGGCCCTCTTCGGGAGCAGCCTCCGCGCGTGCGCGCGGATGGGGCGGGCGAGGGGGCATGGTGATCAGCTTGGGCGGCAGCGCGGCCGAGGCGGACAGCGCTGCCCTCCCCGATCCACGAGGAAGCGCCGCCGATCGCGGTTGCGTTCGGCCGACGCGTCGCCGCCGCACGCCTGATGCACCGACCACCCCGTCGCCTCGGAGGCAACCCCATGAGCACCTTCCCGGAGAAGCCGCTGATCGGATTCGCGCACGTCGCCTACCGCTTCGGCGAGCGCTTCCGGCTTCGCGGCACAGGTCTTCCCTTCGTGACTTTCGAGACGCACGAGGCGCTCGCCGAGGGAATCGGCGCGCTCGACGTGCTCGTCGTCTCGGGCCTGTGGCGCAACGATCTCGCGCCGGCCGCGAAGAAGCTTCGATTCATCCAGTCGATCAGCGCCGGCGTGGACCAGTATGACCGCGCCGTGCTCGCCGCGCACGGCATACGGCTCGCCTCGGCACAGGGAGCGAACGCCCGCGCCGTCTCCGACCACGCAATGGCGCTGATCCTCGCTCTGTTCCGACGCCTGCCTGAGGCCCGCGACAACCAGGCCAGGCGGTTCTGGCGCGGCATGATCGGCGACCTTTCCCGCCGCGAGGACGAGCTCGGCGGCAAGACGCTGCTCGTCGTGGGGCTCGGGCGCATCGGCGGGCGGCTCGCGCGGCTCGCGAGGGCCTTCGAGATGACGGTGCTCGGCATCCGCGGCAACCCGGCGGCAGGCGGGGAGGGGGCGGACGAGGTGCACGGGCTCGAGGCCCTGCCTGTGCTCCTGCCGCGGGCGGATGTGGTCGCGCTCACCTGCCCGCTGACGCCGCAGACGACGGGGCTGATCGGCGCGGACGCGTTCGCGCGCATGAAGCCGGGCGCGATCCTCGTCAATGTCGCACGCGGCAAGGTGGTGGATACGGCGGCGCTGATCGCGGCGCTGGGCGAGGGCCGGCTCGCGGCGGCGGCGCTCGACGTGACGGACCCGGAGCCGCTTCCCCCTGACAACCCGCTCTGGTCGATGCCGAACGTGCTGATCACGCCGCATACGGGCGGCGAGACGCGTGCGTACGAGGACAACGTGATCGACCTCCTGCTCGAGAACATCGGCCGGCTGCAGCGCGGCGAGCCGAGGCTTCAGAACGAGGTCGTCTGAGCCGCGGCGTGGGCCGCGCCGGGCGATCGTAACGCCCTCGTGCCGATTGATCTCGATCAAGGCGCTGGCCGGTTGAGAAACTCAATATCTTCATGAGTTAGAATACATGAAGGTGGGTCCGTGAGGCGCCGGGAGGGTGGGCAGTGATGGATACGTCGTCTTTGAGGCTCGGGCGGAGGGCGCTCCTTGCGTCCGGCGGGGCGCTTGCGGCGGTTGGGGCCTCCCTTCCCGCACGGGCTCGGGTGGGCACGCGCGCGCGGATCGTCATCCTCGGCGCGGGCGCAGCCGGACTCGCCGCCGCCGCGCGCCTCTCGCAGCGGCTGGAGGGCGCGGAGATCACCCTCGTCGATTCGCGCAGGGAACACCTCTATCAGCCGGGATTTACGCTGGTCGCTGCGGGCCTCAGACGCCCCGACTACGTTGTCGGGCGCACGGCCGACTACATTCCCCCCGACGTGCGGTGGATCGAGGAACGCGCCGCCGTGATCGACCCCGACGCGCGCCGCGTCACCACCGCGTCGGGCCAACTGGTCCACTACGATTTCCTGATCGTGGCCACCGGGCTCGAGCTCGACTACGCGGCGATCGAGGGGATGGACGTGTCGCGAAGCGGCCGCGACGGGCTCGGCTCCGTCTATGCGGGGCCGGAGGCGGCGGCGGCGACGTGGCGGGCGATGTCGGAGTTCGCCGACCGGGGCGGCGTGGCGCTGTTCGGCCGCCCCTCGACGGAGATGAAATGCGCCGGAGCGCCCATCAAATACGCGTTCCTGACCGACGACACGCTGCGACGCCGCGGCAACCGAGGCAGGGCGGAGCTCGTCTACAACAGCCACAACCGGGTTCTGTTCAGCGTGCCGATCGTGTCGGAGAAGGTGCGCATGCTGTTTCGCGACCGTGCCATCCGCGTCAATCACGAGCACGAGCTCGCCGCGATCGATCTCGGCGCGAAGATCGCCACCTACAGAACGCCGACCGGGCTCGTGCCGATGAAGTACGACTTCATCAACGTCGTGCCGCCGATGCGCGCGCCCGAGGTGGTCCGCCGCTCGCCGCTGGCCTGGCAGTCAGGCCCCTTCGCGGCCGATAGCTGGGTGGAGGTCGACCGCGCCACGCTGCGCCACCGACGCTACCGCGAGGTGTTCGCGGTGGGCGACGTCGCCGGCGTGCCGAAAGGCAAGACAGCCGCCTCCGTGAAGTGGCAGGTGCCGGTGGCGGTCGATCATCTCGTCGCCGATATCGCGGGCACCACCAGCGCCGAGGCCTATAACGGCTACACGTCCTGCCCGCTGATCACCCGTGTCGGGCGGGCGATGCTCGTCGAGTTCGACTATGACGACAATCTCGTTCCGTCTTTTCCCGGCGTGATCGCCCCGCTCGAGGAGCTCTGGGTGACGTGGATGATGAAGGAGGTCGGGCTGAAGCCGACCTACCTCGCGATGCTGCGTGACCTGGCCTGAGGGAGGGGTCGATGAAAGACTTCGACATCGGAACGCTCGTCGCGGTGTTGCGGGAGTTGCTGGGCCCGTGGCTCTGGGTCTCGCTCGGTGTGGCGGCCGTCGCGGCGGTGGCTTTCCTCTACGTCGTTGTGCGTGACCGCGGGGTCGTGCCGTCGCGTCTTGTCTGGTCGGAGGTCGTGGCCATCGGCGGCGGTGTCGCTGCGGTGCTGATCACGCAGCGGGTGACGCATTCGGGCTTCTCGGATCTCGGCGGCCCGATCGATTGGGTGCTCGTGGCGGCGCTCTTCATCGCTGGGGCGGTCGGCACGCTGATCGCTGCGTATGCTGCCTTTGGCCTGATGTCCGGCGGGAGCCGACGGCGCACCGTGCACGCGGCGACGCCGCGGGCAGACGGCTACGCACCGCTGGCGCGGCAAGCCTCTCCGAGGCTGTGAACGCAGCGACGGCTGAAGACCGTCTGCACAGCGTGCGCCCCTCGGGCCGGCTTCCACAGCGGTCGGCGCCGCCTCTCCTCACCCAGGCCAGCGGGAGAGCGAAGCATCGGTGCCTCGGGCGGTCCAACAGCAGGGTTCAGTTGCGCACCGTTTCTGCGCTATGCTTGATGCGAAGCAAGGCGGTCGATCCGTCCCAGCGGTGCAGCCGCCGCACGCAGAGAGGTGCGCGATGGCTCTGGACGATGCCCATGTCGAGACGACGGCCCGCGAAAGCGCCCGGGCCGTGCCGCGCTACAGCCGGCGGCTGTCGGACAAGATCCTGATCGCCTTCCACCATGCCTGCGACCAGGGAGATTTCGAGGTCGCCGAGCAGCTCCTCCACATCCTCGAGATGATGCTGACGCGCCGCCCGCTCTCGCCCGATGGGAACCGGCGCAAGAACATGGAGAGCTTGGTCGCCGCGCACGAACGGCTTTGGCACCTCCGCCACCCCGAAGCACGGGAGGACTAGCAGCCTGTCGGATTCCCGGGGTGCCTGGAATGGGGGCCTCTGCGGTGCATGACGCAGTTCATTCCGTTCAGCCGCGACCAGGCCTTCTTGTTGCCGCCGGATGCCAGGGACTG
>Ga0209691_1000385_pt1 | contig 31694 bp, 27 predicted proteins | sample YNPMSBMetaG_FD_187120 | JGI IMG/M metagenome (GOLD analysis project Ga0209691, IMG submission 187120) | Anoxygenic and chlorotrophic microbial mat microbial communities from Yellowstone National Park, USA - YNP MS-B MetaG (SPAdes) (version 2) ... | reverse complement strand
CATGGGTGGAGGGTGGTGGGGTGGGGTATGGGTTGGTGATTCGGCGGGAGGGTGAGGAGGTGTATCGGGCTGGGGGGCCTGTGCCGGCTGACCCGGACCTCCTTGGTCATCGGCAGATAGGCGGCGAGATCTACGCCGTCGTAGAAGCCCTGCGCTGGTGTGTGCGCCATAAAGTGCCTGCGTGCACCATCTACCATGACTACGAGGGCTTGGAGGCCTGGGCGACCGGACGCTGGAAAGCTAAAACCCCCCTCACAAAACGATATGTGGCATTTCTACAGCAGGTGCGGGATAAAGTCCAGATCACCTGGGTGAAGGTGCCGGCTCATAAGGGCCACCACTGGAATGAGATAGTAGATCAGCTGGCTCGGGCAGGAGCTGCGCAAACACCCGCACCTCCCCCTCCTCAAAGTCCGCCTTCGTCAGGGTAACCGGAAGGAGCGCGCCGGCCTCAGCGGGCTTTTCCAGTTCAACCCGCAGGTAGTTTTCGGTCAGGCCTTCGGTTTCGGTCTCCAATAAGAGCGTGAAAGTCTGGCCCAGAAGGCTTTGGGCGAAGGTGAGCTTTTTGCGCAGGCTTAGTTCTCGCAGGGCCTCGCTGCGGGCTAAGCGCTCAGGCCAAGGCACGCTGCCGGGCAGGTGCGCGGCTACGGTGCCGGACCGCTCGCTGTATGGGAAAACATGGAGGTAACTTACGGGGAGGTCTGCGAGAAAGCGCCGATTCTCCTCAAAATGGAGCTGGGTTTCCCCGGGAAAGCCGACGATGACATCTACGCCAATGCCAGCGTGGGGAAAGCGCTTACGGATAGCCGCGATGCGGTTCTCATAAAGGGTGCAGGTATAGCGCCGGCGCATCAGCCGAAGTATTTCTGGGCTGCCGCTCTGAAGAGGAAGGTGAAAGTGCGGTGCCCAGCGAGGATGATCGGCTATAAAGTCCAAAATGTCGTCGGAAAGGAGATTGGGCTCAATGGAAGAGAGGCGCAGACGCGCTACGGAGGGGGGGAGGGAGGCTTCTAACGTTTTGAGCAAGGTGAGGAAGGGGATACCGTGCGGCCTGCCATAGTCGCCTAAGTTGATGCCGGTGAGGACAATTTCTTTGTAGCCTTTTTGGGCCCAATGGAGGGCTTCTTGGAGGATGGCGTCGGGGGGGGCGCTGCGGCTGGGGCCGCGGGCCTTGGGGACCGTGCAAAAGCTACACTTGTAGTCGCACCCATCCTGGACTTTGAGGAAGACCCGCGTACGTCCCTCTCCCGAAGCACTGGGAAAGAAAGTCCAGGTCGCTTTGCTGGAAGAGGGCGGCGAGGACTCGGGAAGGGGCGCTTCCCGCAAAAGGGCCTCTACGTATTCGGGTAGGCGGGATTTGTAGAGGTTGGACACGACGGCGCGCACCTGGGGGATATCTTGGAAGGCGTCGGGGTTGGTCTGGGCGTAGCAGCCGGTAACTACGAGGTGGGCATTAGGGGCGATGCGGGCGGCCCGGCGTAGGAGTTTGTGCGCTTTCCGGTCGGCCTGGTGGGTAACAGTGCAGGTATTGAGAATATAGATGTCGGCGAGCGCATCCCAATCGGTAATAGTGTGGCCCTGAGCGACAAGGGCTCGGGCTAGGGTAGCGCTTTCAGCGAAGTTGAGCTTGCAGCCAAGGGTATAGAGGGCAATGCGGGCCATTAGATGTGGAGCGGTTGGCCTTCGCTGGCCCCCAGAGCGGCCTCCTTGATGGACTCGCTAAAGGTGGGGTGAGCCAAAGGCAGCCGGAAAAGGTCTTCCGCCGAAGCCCCATAAGCCAGGCCTGCCACCCCCACGGCAATCACATCGGCTGCTCGCGCGCCTATCACATGCATACCCAAAAGCTGGTCGGTTTTGGCATCGGAGATAACCTTAACAAAACCCCGCACTTCGTGGGCGGCGCGGGCACGTCCGGAGGCCCGATAGGGAAATTTCCCCACGCGGTAGGGACGCCCCAGCTTTCCCAGCTCTTCTTCTAGGTAGCCCACGGAGGCGACTTCGGGCCAGGTGTAGACGACGCTCGGCACGAGGCGATAATCTAAGTGGGGTTTTCGGCCAGCCAGGCTTTCCGCCACGAAGACGCCATCCTCGGAGGCCTTATGGGCAAGCATAGGCCCCTGAATGACATCGCCAATTGCGTAAATATGCGGGACGGCGGTTTGGAGGTGGTCATTGACTGGGATGCGGCCGCGCTCGTCGGTGCTGAGGCCGGCCTTTTCCAGTTCTAAGCCTTCCGTGTAGGGGCGGCGGCCCACGGCTACCAGGACCGTGTGGGCGGAGAGCGTTTTCGGCTCGCCTCCCGTTCGCGGACGAATAGTCAGATTTACGCCTTCGGGGCCCACCTCCGCACCCTCCGCCGCATACCCCAAAAGAAACTGCACACCATAGTCGGCTGACAGGGCCTTTTGCATTTCGGCGGCGGCCTCTTTATCCAGCCCCGGTAAAATCCGGTCTAAAAACTCCACGATGGTTATTTGACTACCCAGCCGCCCATAAACGGAAGCCATCTCTATGCCGATCACGCCCCCCCCGATAATCACCATGGAAGGCGGCACCTCCGGCAAGCTCAGCGCCTCCGTAGAGGTAACAATGCGCTTCTTGTCTATGGGTATGCCTGGGAGGGGGGTAGGCTTAGAGCCCGTAGCAATGATGATGTGCTCGCCGTACAGGCGCGGCCCGCCATCAACTTGGATTTCGTTAGCCGAGACGAAGTGCCCATGACCATGATAGACGGCTATCTTATTTTTCTTCATCAGATAGTCAACGCCGCTGACGGTTTGGCGGACGACGGCGTCTTTGCGGGCTTTCATCTTATCCCAGCTCAGGGTGAGGCTGCCGACCTCAATGCCATGTTCGGCGAAATGTTTTCGGGCGTCGTAGTACTTTTCGGAGGAGTCGAGGAGGGCTTTGGAGGGGATGCAGCCGACATTGAGGCAGGTGCCGCCGAGGGTAGGATAGCGTTCCACGAGAGCTACGGAAAACCCTAACTGCGCCGCTCGGATGGCCGCCACATATCCTCCCGGACCGCTTCCAATGATGACAAGCTGATACTTTTCCATTTAGGCAAAGGTAGGCGTAATTAGCGCCGCCTGAGGGCAGCGCTTTTATAGGACCGCAGGAAAGTGGCTTTAGCCATTGGCGTGGGCAAAGACTTTGCGCAGGAGGTCCGTAACCCGGTAGCTCACATCCCGGCGGATGCGGGTTTCGTGCTGGCCGACTTTGAGGAAGAGGCCGTTGAGGGCCTTGTTAGTAACATACGCCGAGAGGTCGCGGTTTTGGATGGGGTTTAGGGTGGTGGGGAGGCTATTGTAGCGGTCTACGATTTCGGTCCAGGCCTGCTGGGCGCCAACGCTTTCCATGGCCTCCTGAATGCGGGGCTTGTAGCGAGCGAAGAGGGAATCCCGGGTCTGGCCTTCCAGGTAGCGGGTGGCCGCGGTGCTATCGCCTTTGAGGATTTGCATACCCTGCGTGATGGTGAGCGCCTCTATGGCTTGCCAGAAGATGGGTTTCGCCTCGTCAGCGGCCTCTTCGGCGGCGCGGTTCATCTTCAGGACCAAATCCGCTATTATGGCCTCTCCGCCTGGCAGAGCTTCTATCGCCATCTTTACTTTCCAAGCCTCCTCTGGGAAAAGGATGCGAATCAGGGAGTCGCCATAATAGCCATCGACGCGGTTCAGATACCGGGTGACGGTGTCGGTGCCGACGCGGAGGGCTTCTTTGAGGCCGGCGACGATTTCTTCTTCGGTGAGGGTGTCCGTGGAGTCAGGGAGCTTGACCTTGTCGCAGCTCGCTATCCAAAGCGTGAGCGCTCCCAAAAGCAGGACTCGTAAGCTCATAGGGCAAGTATAAGCATAATTGGCGAAGGATGGCGAGGGACTACTTAGATACTTGCATGAGCGTTATTTTGCGGCGGCGTGCCAGAAGGCCCTTATTACTCGACTACCTCAATCGCCTCTAAGGAGGGGAAAAACCGGCGCAGTGGCTCCAAGACGCCTAATTGCAAAGTAGTACTATTGAGCTCGCAGGTTTGACAGGTGCCCTTGAGGCGCACATAGAGGGTGCGGCCGTCCTCGCTTACCCTTACGAAATCTATATCGCCCCCGTCCTGTGCCAGGTAAGCCCGGATGGGCTGGAGGAAAGCGCTTAGCGCCTCTACGGTGGGCTTCACGGGGAGACGGGCGTAGAAAGGGTCGCTAATTCCCGAATGAGCTTTTCGGCAATCTCGTGGTAGGCTTGGCTGAGGGGGGTATCTTTTTCTAAGGCGGGGGGTAGGCCGGCATCGCTCCGTTCTACAATAGCTTCTAAGAGCGGGATTTCGCCGAGAAAAGGCACTTGATACTTTTCGGCTAACATACGGCCGCCTTTTTGGCCAAAGATAGGAAATTTTCTGTCTGGCAGCTCGGGGGTCCAGAAATAAGCCATATTCTCAATGATGCCGGCGATGGGGACTTGGACCATCGGCATGCGAAACATTTGGAGGGCTTTTTCGGCGTCGGCGATGGCGAGCTTCTGCGGCGTTGTAACGATGACGGCGCCCTGTGGCCGAAACTGCTGCGCCATGGTGAGCTGAATATCCCCTGTCCCCGGCGGCATATCCACGACGAGGTAATCCAGCTCTGGCCAGGCTGTCTCTGTCAGCAGCTGGCGGAGGGTATTAGAAGCCATGGGTCCGCGCCAAGGCGTGGGCTGCCCCGGCGGCACAAGGAATCCCAGAGACATCAGGTACACGCCGTACTTTTCTATGGGAACGAGGTAAGGCTTGCCATCGATTTCGCGCACTTTGGGGCGGGCTACGTCCAGGCCCATCAGGATGGGCACGCTCGGCCCGTAAATATCCGCATCCAAAAGCCCCACACGCCCCCCTTGCTGCGATAGCGCAATGGCGAGGTTCGCTGAAACGGTGGATTTTCCTACGCCGCCTTTTCCGGAGGCGATGAGGACCAGATAGCGCACGGGCAGGTCTGCCCCCGCTGTGGCGATTGCCCGCGCTGTGAACTGCACTTCCACCTGCCACCCCGCCCCAAAACGTTCCCGCACTGCCTGTCCAATCGCCTCTTGAAAATACCCCTTGAGCGGGCAGGCCGGCGTCGTCAGCTCCAGCGTGAGAGAAAGCCGCTTATCTTCCTCGTTCCAGGCATAGCCTTTGACCATCCCGCCATCTACGATGTTAACTCTTAGGTCGGGGTCTATCACCGCTCGTAGCGCTTCTCGTAAAGCCTCCTCGTGCATAGGTTCTTGGTTAACAAAATTCTTCTGCCGCGGGGGTGCGCCTGGCCTTTTGACCGGCACGTCCCCTGACAAAGCTACGCTGATTGGGTCATTGGCAGGGGCCGCCTATGCCCGATGAAAGTCCTACCTTGGGGGGATGCGACTCCCCTGGGTAATGGTGGCCGTGCTGGCGGTTACGACTTTCATTCATTATCTGGACCGCAACAATCTGGCGATTGTCCTGCCGGAGATAGCGCGCAGTTTTGGCTGGAACGACCAGCAGGTGGGAGCGTATGGGGAGTGGATTCTGGGGGCCTTTTATGCGTCTTTCGGGCTGGTTCAGATTTTTCTCAGTCCATTTGCGGAGCGGTGGGGTTTGCGGCGGAGCCTTCTGGCATCGGTGGTGGGCTTCTCAGGGGTTACGCTTCTTTTTTATCCGTTAGGGCGGTCGGTAGAGGCGATAGTGCTTCTTCGGCTTCTTTTGGGTGCAGCGGAAAGCATCCACATGCCCACGAATAGCGCCCTGGTGAGCCGGTATTTTCCCGCCACGCATCGGGCCCGGGCCAACTCTGTCTATGTAGGGGGCATTCTCATAGCGCTCATGGTAGGCCCTTGGCTTATCGTCCCCCTCACGGAAAAGCTGGGCTGGCGGGCTACCTTCCTGGTTTTGGGAAGTGCTGGTCTGCTTATTAGCGTGCCGCTTATTTTGCGTTTTATTCCGCCAGATCGTCCTGCACAGGCAAGGCCAACCTCAGATAGGGCCTTTTCCTGGCGAGAGGCCCTAAGCGGGTATGGCGCGCCACGGCCGGTGCTCTTTTGGCTGTATGTATTAGCAGGGGCGGCCAATGCCTTTTGCATCTTTGGCATGCTAAACTGGCTACCCACGTACCTGAACCGGCAGCAGGGGATACCTTTTCATGAGCTCAGTGCGCCGCTTTTTAGTGTGTTTCTGGCGGGGGTTGTGGGGCTTTTCGGCTGGGCTTTTCTGGGGGACTGGAAGGGGCAGCGCATCCCCTTGGCGGCCGTAGGACTTTTTCTGGCGGGCCTTTGCGTGTGGCTGACGGCTTACGCCGAAGCGCCGCTCCTCACACTCGCGCTGCTCATAGTGGGATTTTTCTTTCAGAGTAGCTACAATGCCCAGGAGTTCGCCACTTTGCAGGGGATGGTACGGCCTGACCGGGTGGGGGCGGCTTCTGGGCTGTATAACGGCCTCACTGTGCTGGTGGGGGGCGTAGGGGGGGCATTGATCCCGGGCTCGCTCGTAGCGCTCACGGGAAACTTTCAGCTGGGGATCCTCAGCGTTGCCGGCGGCGCCTGGATAGTGAGCCTGTGCCTGGGACTCCTGTGGCAGCTGCAAAAGCGCGTCCCTTCTCAGACTCCCCACGCATGAAAGAGAAAAACCCTATCTTTATCCCATGCGGTGGTGGTTCCTCTGCCTATGGGCAGGCGCATGGGCGCTAAGCCAGACCTACGACCCCAATGAAGTCATCGGCGATGATGAACCTGCCTCGCCTGCCCCCGTCGTGGTGCGCCGGGACGAGGCACTCATCACCGTCAATCGGCAGGCTTTCACCTGGGCAGACCCGCTCGTCATCCGGGGCGGCCAAACCTACAACATCCACATCCAGGGCCTCAAACCCCACTCCAAGGTCATCATTCGGCTCTTTAAGGCTGGGCAAAAAGCCGGCGCCACCCACTTTGACGCGAACGAGTATGGGGAAATAGAGCTGGAAGTTACGCTGGATAAAAAGCGCTTTTCTGGGGAAGCCGAAGTAGTGTATTATCCCTCCTCCGGAAAAGAAATTCGGCGGCGCTTCAAGGTAAAAGTAGAGTGAGAAGGTACCTCGCCCCCGGCATCTCCTCAAAAATCTTTTGAGGGCCCTGCTGGGAGCAGGAGAAACGAGCTTATCCCTATCAAGAGAGCTGAGAGCCGTCCCTCCCTTTGCGCTCACACCCGTTCTATCAGCATGCTCACCCCCTGGCCGACGCCGACGCAGAGGGTGGATAGGCCTAAGCGCTTCTGATAGCGGTGGAGGCTGCGGGTGAGGGTCCAGGCGAGGCGTGCGCCCGTAGCCCCCAGCGGATGGCCGATCGCAATCGCGCCGCCATGCGCATTTAGGCGCGCCCGGTCTATGCCCAGGAGGCGCTCACAGGCTATCACCTGCGCCGCAAACGCCTCATTCAGCTCAATCAGGTCTATCTCTTCCAAGCGCAGGCCCAGCCGGCTTAGGAGCTTTTGCGTGGCGGGGACGGGACCAATCCCCATGTAGCTGGGGTCTACCCCCGCCGTCGCAGCGCCCACAATTCGGGCTAAGGGGCGCAAATCATACTGACGCAGCGCTTCCTCGCTAACCACTAAGAGAACCGCCGCCCCGTCATTGACGCCCGAGCTATTGCCGGCCGTCACCGTCCCCCCTTCCCGAAAAGCCGGCCGGAGCTTAGCCAGCTTCTCCAGCGTGGTGTCGGGGCGGGGGTGCTCATCCTCACTAAGCACAGTCCCATCAGGCAGGGGAATAGGCTGTATCTCCTCGGTGAAGAACCCCTCCGCCTTAGCCTGGGCATAGCGCTGCTGCGAAAGCAGCGCATAAGCATCCTGCTCTTCTCGGGAGATGCTGTATTTCTCGGCGACATTTTCGGCGGTTTCGCCCATGCTGTAGGGGGGGTATTTGGCAGATAGGCGGGGATTGACAAAGCGCCAGCCGATAGTAGTGTCGTAGATTTCGGCTTTTCGCGAGAAGGCCACCTCCGCCTTAGGCATGACAAAGGGGGCCCGGCTCATGGATTCTACCCCGCCCGCCAGCACCACCTCCGCCTCCCCCACCGCAATCATGCGCGCTGCATAAATCACCGCTTCCAGTCCAGAAGCACAAAGCCGATTAACCGTAACCCCCGGAACGCTCTCCGGCAGCCCCGCGAGGAGAACCGCCATCCGGGCTACATTCCGATTGTCCTCACCAGCCTGATTGGAACAGCCCAATACCACTTCGTCGTAGCGCTCTCGCGGAATCTGCGGATACCTCTCCACTAGCTTCTGGATAAGGTACGCCGCTAAGTCATCCGGCCTCACGGCCGCTAAACGCCCCCCATATCGCCCAAATGGACTCCGAAGCCCATCTACAATGTAGGCCGCCTGCATCTTAGCAAATGTACGCCGCCCCCAGCGTAGTGAATATTTTTGTGCCCTTACCCCTATGGGCAACCTCACTAAGTTTCATGCCCCCCCAGCTCCGATGTACAATCTGGACTCCAAGGCGGCCACAGACTTAGACTTCACCCGGGAGGCTCTATAGCGTCGCATGGATGCCCCCATGGGCCGAAAAGCCCTGAGCATCCCCAGCATGAACAAGCGGCGCGCCCTTCTTTGAGGGATTTGCTAAGCATTCAAGGCTTTTGCGTATCTTTGCGTATATGGCTAAGTTAGGTGCTTCTCATTCCCTTCCAGCTCGGATATATAATCTGGGCTCCAAGGCGGCCGCAGGCTTAGACTTCACCCGGGCGGCTCTATGGCGTCGCATGGATACCCTCATGGGCCGAAAAGCCGTCCAAATCCCCGTCTTCCTCGTCAATGAAGCTCAAATGGATGAACTCTCACCGCCCAGAAGGAAGCGAGCCCTGGACCCCAGATATGTCAAAGAATGGCTAAATCGCCGACGAGACCCCGGCGAGCCACCCCCTGATATCAACCAGCTGGACTTCAACAGCTGGGAGGCTTTCGTTCAGGTAGTAGCCTTAGGGCTGTACGTAAGACATCCTCAGCCTGAACAAGCTGTGGTGGACAAAGGCGATTCCAGCGTTCAAGAGCCCGAGGCCGTTCAGGCTTACCAGAAGGCAGAGGGGCCACATATCTACCTCTGCTGCGAACGCATAGTCCGAAGGGGCACGCAGGAAGGCATTTCCCCTAACTTAGTCTTGGACAAAGTATATTACCATGAGCTGGGGCACGCCCTCCTGGATGTGCCTAAGTCGCTCTGGGACACAGGGGACGACCCCTACCCCACCCCCTGGGGAAGGACAATAGAGGAAAGTGCCGCCAACTACATAGCCTACCAGCGCTTCAAAGGCAAAGAAGCCCTCCTGGTCCAAAAGCTCATCGCGTCCCAACCGGCGGAGTACCTCGGCTATATGGCCTTTACGCAGGCGCCTCTGACAGATCTGCCAGCATCAGAGCCCGGCTCCTGGGACAGTGATGACGAGCAACACTATCGCCGGCATGCCTACCACTTTTATCAGGAGTGGCCGGCCGAATGGAACTGGTCGATTAGAGAGTGGAGAGAGTGGCTCCATGAATGGCATAGAAGAGGATGGTGGCATCCTGGGCACTTTGAGCGCTGGATACATGAGGTTTACAGGATGCATCCAGACGAGTTCTGGTGGAGAGTTCGGCATGGGGAGATTCCACCGCTTCTCCCGTTTCCTATGTTTTGGGGATGGGGCGGGATACCCCAGGGAGGTAAGATAGACTTCGGTCCTGCGAATATGGGCCTCTGGCGCTGGTATAAAGCCCAAGGAGCCCCCCGAGCCCCGGAGTATGTGCGGCCCCTTGAGGCTTTTGCTTTGTACCTGCTGCGGGAGGGCGTGAATGCTTAGGGGATTTTCGCTTCGCCGAGAGAGAAGGGGCCGAGCTTTTCTCCCGAAGGACTGGACTAAGTACAACTATTTACCCTAACTTTGCCCTATGGCTACACTCTGGAAACGCTTCCTCTCTCTGCTGGGCCTGACAGAAAGTAGCGGAAAAACCAATGGTCAGCGGAGAGCTTTGGTGCAGCGTCTGAACGCCTTGCCGAAGCTGTCAGAATGGGTAATTGACCCCCTACACTCGGCTATTGAATTTCGGGTCATGCACATGGGCCTGGTAGAAGTGCGCGGGCGCTTCCGTCAGTGGCAGACGAAGTTTCGGGGCATCTCACCGGACTTCGCGGACCTTGCCGTGGAGATAGAGATAGACATGACCTCCATCCAGACGGACAACGAGGCCCGCGATGCCTACCTGAAATCACCAGACTTCTTTGATGTGGCCACCTACCCCAAGGCTTTCTTCAAAAGCACCCGCATAGAGTGGCAGCCCCTGCGAACCTTCCGGCTTCATGGGGAGCTTACCCTGAGAGGGGTAACGCACGCCATCACCTTACAGGGTGAGCTTAAGTCTTTCGTGCTGAAGGACATGTTTGGCCAGCCCCGGGTGGCCTTTTATGTGTCGGCGCCTATTGATCGGCGGGCGTGGGGTCTCACTTGGCAGATGGAGCTGGAAGGCGGGGAACTTGCCATAGATAACATCGTCCACATAGAGGCCGATGTAGAGCTTGCCACGCCCCAGGCCATGGCCGCCATGCAGCAGATGCTGGCCTCCATGGGGGCAAGTAACTAAGCGACTATGGGCCTATTAGAGAAGCTGACGGGCCTGAAAGCCCCTTATCCTGGGGTACGGTGGGACTCAGCTGGGGGGCGTATCCTCGCCGCCACAGACGCTTTTCGGGCTTTACCAGTAGAAGCGCAGGAAACCGCCCTCATGCTGCCCGCTTGGGACTTCCTCAAAGTGGACGGTGCGGTTTATGCCAAACACATCGTAGAAAAAACCGACACCGAAGAGACCTTTTTCCTGCTGCCGGCGCTGGGATACAATGAGGCCATTGAAAAGATTCGTGAGCTGGAAAAGCAAAACCGCTTTCTCCGGGACCAGCTCCATGCCTTCGTCCAGCAGCTACCCGTCCCCCTCTTTGTCGTGGAGGAAAAAGCAGAGCTCCGCATCACCTTTGCTAACCAGCCCCTTTTAGAGCTGATAGGCGTCCCGCTCAGCAAACTTTACAAAGGCCTGTCGCTGGAAGATGTTTTTTCTGATCACACGACCGAGGCGCTGGAGCTTTTAGGCAAAGCCCGACAGACGCAAAAGCCTCAGCAAAGCATCATAGAAGGTTTTCGGCCTTCGGGGCAGCCTTATGCCTATCTGGTGCGGGCTTTTCCCTTTGAGGCGCCGAACCTGCGAGGGGTGTTTTTTGCGATAGCGGATATTACAAAAGAGAAGGAGCAGGAGCAGCGTCTGGAACTTCAAAATCAGGAGCTGACAGTCTTGACTGAGGAGCTACGGCAAAAACAAGAAGAGCTGCAGATCGCCCTCAAAGAAGTAGAAGCTGCCCGAAAGGAGGCCGATCAGCGGCGGAAGGAGCTGGAAGAGAGCTTAGTGGCAGCCCAGCGCTACCAGCGGACCATGCTTTTTCGTACTCGGGAGGTGATAAACCTCTGGGGACGGGATAACTCGGCCATTGTAGCGCGGGCACATTCGTATGTAGGGGGTGACTTTTTATTTGCTTTTCGACGGGGGGATTATGGGTATGTGGTGGTAGGGGATGCGACAGGACATGGGCCATCGGGCGCCCTTCTGGCCCTTACGGTACGAACACAGCTTTTACAGGCTCTCGCAGAAATCAAGCATCCCCAAGAGCTCCCAGCCGCCCTGACAGAAGCCCGGGAAGCCCTATTTGAGATTTTAGATATAGACCCAGTCCGCACCCTCTCTAACGACGGCGCCGAGATAGGTATTCTGGCGCTACCGTTCTCCCGTTCGGGTATGCTCTATTACGCTGGGGCGGGGCGCAGTCTCTACCTCCTCTCGCCAGATGGCACCCTGCATAAGCATAAAGGCCTGCGCCACAGCTTAGGGTGGAATGTCCCTGGCACACCCCTGGAAACCTTCTCCGTAGCAGAAATCCCCTACCAAGCAGGGGGTACAGCCTTTTTATTCACCGACGGGATATCCGACCAGCATGATCCCCACAATCGCAAACTGGGTTTGCGTATGGTGGAGCAGTGGCTGGCAGAAAGCGCTAATGCCGGCCCCGAGCCCGCCGACAAGGTCCGCCATGTAATGCGCCGCTGGGAAGATTTTCGCCAGGAGGCTCCTCAGACAGATGATGTGCTGCTCATCGCCCTCGCTCTCTAAGACACTGCGTGGTCCTCTTATCAGCCTCAGAAGATTGTGCTAACTTTGCCGCGATGATTAGGCTATGGGGATTATTTCTGGGGGTAGTACTTCTACCTGCGCAGATAACGCCCTGGTATGGTCTTCGGGCCGGTTTAAACTGGGGTCAGTACTTGACAAAAGATCAGGCTGACATTCGCTCCCGAGCGTACTGGGGCGGCGGATTTTCTGGGGCGATTGCCGCCCAGGTGCCCCTGAATGACAACAAGATGTGGGCCCTCCAAGGCGAGTTAGGCACCACCCAACGGCGCGGCACAGACCGAAACCTCCTCTCCGACTATCGTTACAACCTCTGGAGTCTGGATTTCACGGCTTTGGGCGTATGGCGATGGAATCGCAAGTTTGAGGTGTTTATGCTGGAGACCGGGCCCATGTCCAGCCTCCTCGTGTATGGCAAATACTGGCAGCGGGATAACCTATCCGGAGAAGTAGAGACCCGGCGTGTGCAGTACGGGCGTGGAAGTGAACGCGACCTTCGGCGGGGCGAAATCGCCTGGGCACTCGGTGCCAACGCTGCTTACCTCGTGGGGCCTGGCTACCTCTCTTTCGGCCTACGCTTCTGGCACGGCCTCAATAACCTCGGCAGCGGCCTCTTCCTGCGGTGGCACAACTACGGCATCATGATGAACCTCATCTACTGGTACGACGATAGCCTCCGAGGAGAAGACTAAACCCCCCCTCCACCTCCTCCAAAAAGAGGTGGATGACTGGATTCGGGATGTGGGCAAAGGGTACTTTTCGGTGCTCACGAATACGGTTATTCTCATGGAGGAGGTGGGTGAGCTAGCCCGCCTCATAGCCCGCCATTATGGCGATCAGTCCTTCAAGCCCAGCGAGAACCCCAACCGCGAAGCGCTCGGCGAGGAGATGGCTGATATTCTCTTCGTGCTTCTATGCCTGGCAAACCAGACCGGAATAGACTTAGAAGAGGCATTTCATAAGAAACTGGCTCTCAAAACCCAGCGGGATGCGGCCCGTCACGCCGCGCGCACCGCTACGAAGTCCGTCCCTTCCACAGCAAACTTACCCCTACCAGAAGCCCCGTCGGCCACAGATAGCGATTAAGCTGATGTGCCGTACGCGCATAGAGAAAAACCTCTCGCCGCAAGCCGGACGAGAGCCGCAGCTCTACTAAGAGGGCGAGATTCCACACCACTGGTGGGATGACTTTCCGGACATCGCTGAGGGCGACACGATTCCATTCTTGGATAGGCTGACCATCGGGCGTCTCGTACGCTAACATGAGCGTCTGACCAAAGGGAATAAGCGCTTGCGGCCCAGCCCCCACAGCGAAGGCCCCCTCCGCATCAAATGTGAGCCGCCACAAACCCTCCATAAAAATGAAGTGCGTGTAGGTATGGGCTTGGGCAATGCCTTGAAGGGGGCGGCCAGTCAGCGGCGAAATATAGATGGAGCTATCCAGGATGAGCCGGGAATGTCCCATGAGATAGCCAAAAGCCGGCATCAGACTATGGCGGAGTTTGCTCTTTCGGCTCTCAAAGAGCTCGATGTGTCCCGTCGCCCCTAACTCCACGCCCAGCCGGGCAAAAAACTGCGCATAATCGGTCCGATACTGGTAAAGGGTAATCCCTCCCCGCAGGCCAAACTCAGTGTTCTGCCCCCGGAGGAAGCCCCAGAAAAGGAGAAGCGTGATCAGCCCTCTAAGAGGGTAGACGTTACGGTTCATCAATGCCAAGATAAAGGCTAAGTTTTGCGCGGAAGTCTCGAAGGAGCCGCAGGTCGCGCTGGTCAGCGGCGAGCTTTTCGCCTTCGCGGAAGGCAGAGAGGGCTTTATCGGTTTGGCCTTGCATTTCGTAGAGGAGCCCCATCTGGTAATAGGTGGCGGCATAGGTAGGGCTCCGGCGCAGGGCCTCCTGAAAGGCTTTTTCGGCCTCTTCCCAGCGGTTCTGGCCCATTAGCCACACGCCCAGCGTGTGCGGCCAGAAAGGGTCATCCGGATAAGCTTCCAGCTGCGAGCGCAAATAGGCCTCCCGATCCATGCCCACCCTCAAAGATACACTAAAACTTGGACGAGGCTGGACTCCCTTCCCCCTTGCGAGCCGAAGCAGCCCCCGCCCGCCCTAAAACTGCGCTTCCTCCGTGGAGCCTTTCATGGCTGTGATACCGGTCAGCCCCCCAGTAATCACCTCTTGAATCGCGTCAAAGTAGCCCGTCCCCACGAAGGACTGGTGCTTGATAGCCTTGAAGCCCTTCTCCTGGAGAGCAAACTCCCGCGTCTGCAGGTCCGCATAGCCAGCCATACCCCGCTGCCGGTAGGCAAGCGCCAGCTCAAACATGCCCGTATTCAGGGCGTGGAAGCCCGCCAGGGTGATAAACTGATATTTGTAGCCCATCTCGGCGAGCTTTTCCCGGAAGGTCAGAAGCTCTTCTTCGGAAAGGAAAGCCCGCCAATTGAAGGAAGGCGAGCAGTTGTACGCCAGGCGTTTGCCGGGGTATTTCTCATGGATGGCCTGGGCAAACTCGCGGGCCTCGCCAAGGTCGGGCGTGCTGGTTTCCCACCACAGCAGGTCTGCATACGGCGCATACGCAAGGCCCCGTGCAATAGCCATCTCTACACCCGAACGGACGTAATAGAAACCCTCAGCAGAACGTCCCCGATTGCGGTCAATAAAGGGTTCATCGGCCGGGTCTATGTCGGACGTAATAAACGTGGCACTATGGGCATCCGTACGGGCGATCAATACAGTCGAAGTGCCCATAACGTCGGCGGATAGGCGCGCTGCAATAAGCTTCTGAATACCCTCCTGCGTAGGAACAAGCACCTTACCCCCTAAATGGCCGCATTTTTTGGCCGAGGAGAGCTGGTCCTCAAAGTGCACGCCAGCGGCCCCCGCTTCAATCATCATTTTCATGAGTTCGTAGGCGTTGAGGTTGCCGCCGAAGCCGGCTTCGGCATCGGCCACAAGGGGCACCAGCCAATCGCGGGAGGCGCCTTGCTCAGGATTTTGCGCATACTCGATTTGGTCTGCCCGCAGAAGGGCGTTATTGATGCGACGCACGAGGGTGGGGACGCTTTCTACGGGGTAGAGGCTCTGGTCGGGGTAAGTTTGGCCCGCTATGTTGGCGTCAGCGGCGACCTGCCAGCCGCTTACATAGACAGATTGGAGGCCGGCTTGCACGGCTTGTACGGCTTGCAGGCCCGTAAGGCATCCCAGCGCCGCCACATAAGGCTCCGTGTGCAAAGCTTTCCATAGGCGCTGCGCCCCGCGCTCTGCCAGCGAATAACTCCAATCGTACGACCCCCGCAGCCGAATCACATCTTCTGGACGGTAAGGGCGGGTGATGCCTTTCCAGCGCGGATTGGTGCGCCACTCCTGGGCCAACTGAGCAACTCGGGCTCGAAAATCTCCGTTATGAGAGGTAACGTTCATATGCATAACTCGTGAAGAAGGGGATGAGATCAGGCGCGTACAAAAGGTCCTGCAAAAGTCGCACCGCCCGGGAAGAGAGATGAGAATGGGCTTTTTGGGCTTGGCAGATAAAAGACTCGTATAGGAAGACAGACACTTCTTGTCCGTCTTCTGTACGGGGTGGAGGGGTGGCCCTTAACCACTGAAAGAGTTGGGTGCGAGCGATTTCAGCCGTAGCCGCATCTTCCATAAGGTGGTGTATCGCCGCGGCGCCTTGGCCCTGTAGCCAGCTCTCTAAATACAAAAGGGCCACTTCTATCAGCCGATACAGCGCTTCGGAAGAGAGGGGCCTCTCTCCCAAAGCCGGAAAAGCGGTGATCTGCTCGGCCGAGACCTCCTTTGGGATGCGGTGGAGCTGATTGGGCGCCCCCTGAAAGGCATTGGCAAAAGTCTCCTGAATCACTGGCACTAAGTCGGGATGCGCCACCCACGCCCCGTCAAAGCCTCGCTCTATCTCTAACTCTTTATCCGCTTTTACGGCTTGGAGGGCTTTTTCGTTGAGAGCGGGGTCTTTTCGGCTGGGGATGAAAGCCGACATCCCTCCAATAGCCAAGGCGCCCCGCCTATGCGCCGATCGGACGATTTCCAGCGCATAGGCCTCTAAGAAGGGTTCCTTCATCGTGAGGAGATGCCTTTCTGGCAGGAGCGGGCCTCGGGTGCGCAAAAGATGCTTGACGATGCTAAATAGGTAGTCCCACCGGCCGGCGTTGAGAGCTGTAATGCGATCCCGCAGCTCGTAAAGTATCTCTTCGGTTTGGAGGGCAGCCCCAAGCGTCTCTATGAGGACAGTAACCCGAATAGTCCCCAACGGAAGGCCCAAGTACCCCTCGCAAAACGTGAGGAACTCCTGCCAGAGACGGGCCTCGTCGGCATGTTCCAACTTCGCTAAGTACAAGGCGGGAAAGCGCCCTCGCTCCAAAAGCGCCTCCGCATTGTAAGATAAATACACCGCCGCATCCAGAAAGGCCCCACTGAAAGGGCGCGGCAGCAACCGTTTTTCTACTAAGTGGAGGCCTCGCGGCCGAACATGCAGGAAAGTGGGTGAGGTGGGATCCTGTTCGTAGGTTTTGCCTTCGGTCGCATACCGGAGCTGGCCTCGCACGGCATTATAGAGGGCCTCATAAGCCGTGAGGAGCTTAGCGGGGTGGGGCGTAAAAGCATCCTCCAGGTCAGCCATGAAGCCATCGGCTCGGCTATTGAGGGCGTTGATGATCATTTTAGGGTCGGCGGGGCCTGTGATTTCTACATAACGTTTCTGGAGGGGAGCGGGGAGGGGAGCCACTTGCCATTGGCCTGCACGGATGGCCTGCCGAGCAGGATGAGGCGCCGCAAGGCGCTCCGCCCGAACCGAGAGCAAAGCCTCCCACCGAGCCCCAAACCCCGCTTCTATACGTCGGAGAAAGTCTTGAAAGGCAGGTCTTTCCAGAAATTCTGACGAATGCACGGGGCAAAGAAAAAACCTTCTGCCCATTTGAGCAGCCTCCCTAAGCGCCCATTTTTTTTAGTGTCTGGTTTGGCTCCGCCAAAAGCGGGTCGGCTTTGGCGCAATTACAACTGGCGGGTGTTGACAAGATTGATGAACTCCTCCAGCCCCACGATCTTGACTCGCTTAGCTTCCGGCATGAATCTGCAAAGCCCCCCACTGCGGTAGAACTCCCGCAACTGCGGCGTCCAACCCGTGCCGCCCAGGACCAGGTAGGCATCGTCACATGCTCTGCTCTCCAGCAGCTGCAGGAGCGCTATCACCTCGAAGGGGATCTTCTGCTCAGCGGTTCCAGCGACCTGCTGCCACTTGAGCGATACCACGATCCTGCGCCCGCTTCCCCGGTCATGCACAAGGAGATCGGCTCTGTACGGGCGATCGCCCATCACCCTGCCGATGCAGGATTGCTTCTCGTACTGATAGCCCGCCAACTGAAGCGCAGGAAGCACCATCTCCTCCAACACCCGACCAGTTCTCGTACTCCCTGGGGACATCCTCAAAGATTGCGCGTTGCGATGACCTCCCGTGCAGGGCTTCGGTCGCCGGTGCAGCTGATCCGTCGTGGAGCGTCTACGAAGGTGAGCCGAAAGCCAAGCTGCTCGTACAGCCGCACAATGCGTTCGGTGGCCTGATTGGAAAGCACTACGGGTCCTGGATGCCGGGCCAACCATTGAGCCAGGCGGACCTGGTCCTCCCAGCTGAACCCATCGGGGCTGTACTGCCGGAACTCCACGTCGTAAGGGGGGTCGGCATACACGAAATCGCCCTCCTCCAGCGGTACCGATTCGAAATCCCCGCAGGTGAACTCCCACTGTGCCAGTACGGGCATGTACTCGGTGAAGTCGCGCCGGTAGGGGATGCTCCGGTAGCGCCCAAAGGGCACGTTGAATTCCCCCCTGCGGTTGAAGCGGCACAGCCCGTTGTATCCGGTGCGGTTGAGGTAGTAGAAGAGCTGCGCTGCCTCTTCGGCGTCGCCTTTGCCGGATCGTACGAGCTCGTTGAAGCGTGCGCGGTGCTGGTAGTAGAGCCCGGCGTTATTCTCCATGGGGATGGTAATCCGCAGCCCACGCTGCAGCCAGCGGAAGAAGTTGATGAGGTGCGGGTTGATGTCGTTGAGCAATGCTCGCTCAGGCTGGAGTCCCAGGGCGACAGAAAGCCCGCCGCAGAAGGGCTCAACAAGCCGACGATGGTAATGTGCAGCCCACAGCCGCCTGAGATAGGGAACAAGCCAGCGCTTGCCTCCTGCCCACTTCAGGGGAGGCTCAAGGGTGTGTCGGACTGGTACGGCACCCTCCTCGATCAGCTTGTCCATCTAAGAGGCCCTAATTGCGTATCCACTCCCAAAGACCTCAGGATACTTAGCGACCTGAGAGGAAAGCGGCTCATCATAACGAATCACAATGACCCGATAGCCCCGAGCTTGGAGTTCGGTGCGAATACGCTGATCACGGCTGGCTTGGAGGGGCTGATCGTGTACTGACCCATCACAAAAGACACATACATTCGGCCTGTAAAAGAAATCCGTCACACAGCCTACTTCCCGGATAGCCCGCTGTGCGTCATCTGGCAGCCGATACCCGCTTTCGTAGAGGAACTTCAAGAAGCGCCGCTCCAGCTCTGAGCGCGAGTCTACTAAGCTTTTGAGCCATTCCCACTGCTCCTCACGGGAGCGCCCCTCCTGCACCATCTCGGTACGGCTATGGGCCAGCTTGTAGAGAAGCTCCCCAATAGCGTGGCGGTTTATGCGAGTGGCGTCTAACTGGCTTTGGTAGCTCAAGAGGCACTCATAGCAAGCCGCATGGCAATCGCGTCTGGTATCGTGAAGGGTATCGCCCTCCAGGGCGAAGTGGCAGATTTCTATGGCGGTGCGGGCCACGTCGGCTATGGCTCCGGGCTCCTCAATTAGTCTTCGCAGGACGCCTACCCCCCCTTCTCCCAGCTCATAAAAGAGCATGGCCCGATGTTCCCCTTCGCCCACCACTTCTACATCAATCTCGCTGCTTTCCAGCTCAAAGAACTCTTCCAGGCCTCGCTTGAGCGCATAACGCAGGGTGGTCTCGACCTCCGCATCCACCGGGGTATTTATTATCCGCACCCGCAGGAGGTTCTGCGTGGTGCGTACCATTAGCCGCACCTGTTCTACGCGAGTGTTCTTAGGAAATGGCTGTTTGGAGCGGGAGGAGGTGGTTTCGTCAGTAGGTAACAAGATATCCCCTTTCTCGAAGTCTATTCGGAAGCCCTCGGTACGGGCGCCTTTCCAGCCGTGGTTGATGCGCAGGAGGGTAGCGGCTGGGGCATAGGTGAGTTCCAGAAGCGGCTTATGATCTTTTCCGACTACGCGGGCGATCTGGATGCGGTGCCGGGAGCCCTTAGACGCGTACTGGAAGCAGGTTTGAATCTTGTAGCCTTTGCGGCGGCGCTCTTCTTCTTCGGCGGTTATGCGCTGCCGACGCCGCATCCGCACGTTGGGCATTTCGAGGAGGGTGGCGAGAATACTGTTTTCCCCGTCAAAGCGGGTTTTACACACCGGGCAGAGGTCGTCACTTGGCTCGCTAAAAGCACCACAGCTGTGGCAGAGCCGCTTAGAGGTTTTTCGCCCGTCTAAGCCCTCCGGGGGCGCCTGGACACCCATACACTCCCACTGGGCCCCTTCATGATAGAAGAAGTTTCGCGGGCCAAACTCACGAATTGCCACGCTCCGGGGCCGGGAGATAAACTCCCCTTCTCCCCGCGGCACCCAGGCCCGCACGGGCAGTGCCGGGAAGTTGTACCCCGGTAGAAAGCCTTCGCTGGCCAGATACCGATAGGGATAGAAGTCGCTCTCCTCGCTCTGAATGTTGCGCTGCAAAAGGAGGTTGAGCTGACGGCGGGCTTCGTCTTGGCGTTTTCGGGCACGATTCTGGTCGTCGGTCGTGGTCGCCCGGTCTTCTTCCCAGCGGGCCTCGTCTAATTGCCTTCTGGCGGCCCGGTAGAGTTCCCGCCACCGGTTAAACGTCTCGTCAAAGGCTTTCGGCGCCTCTGCGATGACCTCTTGCACCCATTGGGCGTTAAACCACCCATTTTGCTCAAGGGTTTTCCAGTCTGCCTGGAGGAGGTGCTCCACGCGCTTGAGTATCTCGTTTTGGGCGGCGGGCGATAGCGCTATCTGACGCTGGACCTCTTCTTTCAGGGGGAGCGCCTCATCATCCAGGTTGATAACGTTTTCCATGGATTTACCGAGGGGAAGGCGGATATAGGAGAGCCAGACGGCATAGATATGGGCACGCAGAAGGGCTTCGTTGGCGAGGTCCAGGCGGGGCGGGCGAACTTGACCGGCGACCATATCGGTCCGCCGGCGGAAAAAGTACTGGTCGTGGTTATTGTAGGCGCCGCAGTAGGTGATGATGAGACCGGGCTGGCCCTGGCGGCCGGCCCGCCCACTACGCTGGGCATAGTTGGCCGGCGTGGGCGGCACATTGCGTAAATGCACCAGCTCTAAGTCCGCAATGTCTATCCCCAGCTCCATGGTGGGCGAGCAAACAAGATAAGCTAAAGGGGGCTCCTCCTCGCCCCGAAAGCGCCTTTCCCGCCGCTCTCGCTCTCCTGGCGCTACCACCTGCGCTGTATGTTCTTTTGCTTCCAGGGAAGCCAGCCGAGCCGGCTCCTCTTGATAAAACCGCTGGAAAAAGTGGTTTATGTGCGCAGGGGCCTTTTCGGTGGTGCTTCGCCGGCGCCCGAAAAACGGGTCAGGTGGGGGGAGCGTCCCATCACCCAGCTCCCACCGCAGCGCAGAGGCCCGCAGTCGGTACAACCGATGCCCCTCGCGCGTTTGCTCCTGCCACAAAATCTCATAACTCGTTAGAAGCGCTAATAGCTCATCCAGCAGCTGCTCATACGCTTGGCCATTTACGCCGAAGTGGCTTTGCAAATACCTGCCTATGCGGCTGCGCCCGGTTAGACGCAACCACCCTTCCTCAGGTCCCCGTTTGCCCCCTACTTCCCGCACGAAGGCCTTTGCCTCGCGAAGCTCGTCGTAATTCGGATCCAGTCCCCAAAACTCATTGAGATACTCATAAGCCTGCCGTCGCAAGGCGTCTTGTGTTTCCTTCTCCGAAACGGTCGCCTGAATCGCAAACCGGCGACGGAAGTAGTCCAGAATCGGCCGCAAAAGGATTTCCCGCTCTTCTGGTGTAGCCTCCCCTAAGAGCGGGTGAAGCGCCCCTACCTCTGGGTGGCTACAGAGTTCACTTAGCCTCGGATAAGTGATGCGCAAGAGGCCTACCTGCTCCAGGTTAGGATAAGTTACCCGCCAGCCGCGGCGCAGGTCTTCGTAGAGGCGGTACTCCATGAGATCGGCAAAAACCTTCCGCACCTCCTTGGCGGCGGAGATGTCCTCCTTTATCTGGGGATTGCGGGCAAAATCCCGAAGCCGGAGACCAGAGGCTTCTACGACAGCTTGCCCAACATTCTCGAAAGTGAGGATTTTGTGCTTTTGGAGCGCTTTGTGGAGGGCGGCGCGCAGGAGGGCCACTTGGATGAAGTCATTGAAGTGGCCGGCTTGGAGGGAGGCATCCTGGCGATTGTCCGTGAAGGTGAGGAGCTTTCGGCGGATAGGTTCCTCCCCGCCCCCCCGCCGTAAGAGCGATACCGCCAGAAGTGTCGTAGCACTTGTGCGCCCTTCGCTGGAGAGGGCGGCGAGCTTAGAAAACTCCCGCTCCCGGGCTTCGTAATATTCCCCACACGAGAGGCACAGGGAGAAAGGGGCCGACTGCCACCACATTTTCCGGGCCTGGGGGAATGGCGCCTCTTTGTACACGCCGTCCGGCCGCACATAAACAGCCTCCGGCACGCGGCTCTTCCAAGAGGGGCGCAGCCGGCCATTCTTATCGTACCAATCGTCGGGAATCTCCGGCTCCCACGCTTCATCCGCTGGCGATAACATAAGATACCCCACCTGGACACCTTCCTCTTCCTCTGCTCCCATGGCGTAGGGCAGAAACTGCCCCTCATACCGCACAACATGATAATACTCCTGCCCGCATTGACGGCAGAATTTTAGCGGCATGAGGAGCTTATGGTCTTCTGTTTGCAGCTGACTCCCTATTGAAAACAGCCTTACTTCCGGTCCTTCTATTGTAGCGTAGAGGCTCCCCCCCTGCGAGATAAACTGGTGTATCTTGAAGGCAAACTCGCGCCGTTTTTCCTGACTGGCCAGCTGATTGGCCAGGAGAAGCGTCTCTTGTAAGCGGTTTTGACAGGTTCCCGCTGGGAGGCCGGTGCGCGCTGCGAGGGCCTTGGCGACGGCAGAGAGGGGGCGGGGGATGCGTCGCCGAAGGGCTCCGTCAGCCTGCACTTCCACGCCCAGCTCATACTCTATCCATCGCATGAGGGGGTGCTGGCGGAGGACTTCCAGGGTCTGGGGCAAGGGCGCATTTAGGGCTTCCCGGAGCTGGGCCGTCTCGTCGGGCTGGATGGGACCGCCTTCCGTTACCGGCACCAACGTTTCCTCTATCACCTGACTCGGCTCAAACGCCACCCCAAAAAACCGACTGGCAGAGTCTGCCACAGCCTTTCGCCGCTCCTCAGCCGAAGCCCCCGGCCGAGAAACCATCGTGGCGCTCGTCCCAATATGAATCAGCCGCTCACTGGCCGCGTGCTCTTTCAAGCGGCGTATCAACATGGCCACATCAGCGCCCTGCCGCCCCCGATACGTGTGTAGCTCATCAAACACCAAGAACCGCAGACCCTCATCCGGACTGCCGTTTCTACCCGCTCGTGCCCGCTCTTCCCACAGCCTCGGCAAAAACCGCTTATCCTCCGGCCGCACAAGTAAAAGCTCGCCCATCACGTAGTTTGTCAGGAGAATATGCGGTGGATTCTCCCGCAGTTCCTGCCGCTCCGCCTCCGTCGTTTCCCCGGTGTATTTCGCAAACCGAACGGGAAAGGTGTTTGCCCCATAGCGCGCTTCGTATCTCTGCCGGAGCTGTTCCAACGTATGATACTGGGAGTTGACGAGGGCGTTCATAGGGTAAACGATGAGGGCGATAGGACGGCGAGGCGCTTGCTGCTGGCGCACAATATAATCTACGATGGGGATAAAGTAGCAGAAGCTTTTGCCGGAGCCGGTGCCGCTTGTGACGACGAAATTTTCACCAGCTGCGGCTTTACAGATAGCTTCCTCCTGATGCCTAAAAAGCTGGATAGGCTTCCCATCCCGCTGAAAGATGTCGGCCGTCTTTGGGTGCAGTATCCCCGCCTCTGCCAGCTCTTTTACCGTCGGCCCATACGCATACGAGGGCGTAAGCTGCAAGAGCGGCTCCGGCCATAGCGCCTCTTCTACCTTCAGGACGTTCTCCTCTACATAAGCCCGAATCCGCTCATCCGCAATCTGCAAAAATGACCCCACAAAATCCCGATAATCTGCCAATGTTTCGGCAAGCACATCAAATATCGTCTTCATAGCGCTGCGACTTTCTGCAAAAAGGACACGGGCATTAGCCTATCAGACAAAAAGTCCAAAGAAGCCATGTTTCCGGGAGTTGAGTCTGAGGAGAACCGCGCTGCTGGGGCGCCTTGACCGTGCTCCTGCGAGCTATTCTTCCATGCTGGGATAACCCGAGCTATTCCCACGCCTTCAAAGTTAATACAGGTGAAGGTAAAAAAAGAGGGGCGGCGTGCTGGCACGCCGCCCCAGCGGATAGGCAGGAGATTTTTACGGGTTGAGTGCAGCTTTGAATTCAGCCGACTCGCGCTGTTTGCGGAACTCCAAGTCTTTTTGGGCTTTTTGGGCGAGGGCGCGGTCTGCTTGGACGGCCCGGCGGAGGTTGGTGATGAGGAGGTTGTTGTCAGCGGAGCGGGCCCCCACGATGGCTAACACATAGTAAGCGCGAGCGTAGTCTTTGTCTTGCTGGATGGCTTTTTCCAGGGCGATTTTGGCGCCGGAGAGGTCATTCATGAGGAGGCGGGAGAGGCCGGCGTTGTACTGAGCGGCCGGGAGGTCGCCCGCATTGCCAAAGGCTTCTGCGGCGGCGGCGTATTGTGCGGTCTTTTCATAGATGACGCCGAGGTTGAAGGCCGCCTCGGGTGTAGGCCGGGCCGCATACGAAGATTGGAAGGCCTGAGCCGCTTGGGCGTATTCGCGGCGCTTAGCGTAGATGAGACCCATGTTGTTGAGCACAGCGGGGTTATTCGGGCTGAGGCGGTTGGCGGTATTCAGGTAGTCCATTGCTTCATCCAGTCGGCCTTTGAGGAGGGCTATGGCACCCAAGTCGTTGAAGGCCCTGTAATCTTGTCCATACTGAGCGGCATAAGCCTTGAGGAGTTTTTCGGCTTCATCGGGGTTATCGCGACGCTTTGTAGCGAAGTAGAGCTCCTCTTGCATAAGGGCCTTATGCAGGTCAGCCTGGCTGAGCGAACCCCGCAGGAAGGCCGTGGCCATGCTATCTATTTGCTCATCCGAGTAGCGTCCCGAGAAGCCTTCCAGTCGCACTTGGGTACGGCGCAGCGGCGCCAGGATAAACTCTACCTCTTTCGGCCCGCCGACCAGGGCCATCACTTTGCGCTCCTTGGCATCCGGATCCATGTTCGAGGCGATAACCTGGATGATTTCCTGCCTGACATTTTCCGGCAGGGAGGTCTGGGCTAGATTCTGCTTGAAGCCTTCCCAGTCTTGTGGCGTAGCAGAAACCTTGAAGAACGTGCTATCCAGGTAAGCGGTGTAGCCTTCCTTGCGCATCTGGTCTATCAGCCACTTCTGGACTTCCTTATAGCGGTTGAGGGAGAGGAACTGGTTGCGACGGAAACGGCCTTCAGGCGAGGCATACCCAGCCAATGTTACAGAAGTAGCCGGAAACTTCTTTTGTAGAAAAGCCACGATCTCCCGGATGGAGGCTTTCTCATATTCGGTGGGCTGTATGAGGTAGACATTTTGCGGAAACTGGAAGAGGGCCTCGACCGTAACAGGGCGCTTAGACGTGTAGGTGTGCTGTTCGTAAATCACATAAGGCCGGTCGTCCACGAGGCGGGAAGTGGTAATGCAGCAGGGGGCCAGGTCAAAGTCCGGCAGGTCGAAGGTCTTCCCTTTGCGCTCGTAGGCGTTTTCTGCTACGAGCATCCCGCCATCCATTCCTTCTTCAAAGGCCCGCACCCCTTGCACTGATAACGTAGCCCCTTCCTTCTTAAGCTGTTTTTTCGGATACTGGTCTGCCGAGATAGTTACTGTACGAAACTCATACCGGTTACTTCCATTTTTGACTACCAGCTTGCCTGTGTAAGTAGATTTTCGACGGAAGCCTGATTTAGGCGGGACGGTCACCTTGACGCTGTACTTGATAGAGTCCGCATGGACTTCTAAGGGATTGGGATTCACGGATACGACCGTGCCCTTGAACTTAGCACACTGGGTAAGGATACCCACGGCTAGGAGGGCTACCAAAAAGCCCCCCCTTTGTAAATGTTTTACGGCTCGCATAGCTTTCGCATTTAGGTCGGGGCAAAGGTACACAAAATCATCCACCCTCAGGATGAATGAAACCCGGTGATGGAGGAAGTCGGAAGGAAAGGGTGGCTCCGCAAGTAGGTCTAAGCGCTACTTGACGGGACTGCCGGGCGCACAGCGTTCTACCGGACTCACCAGGACCAGCTGCCCCCCTGTATCTTCTGCAAAAAGGAGCATCCCCTCACTTTCCACGCCTCGAAGGGTTTTCCGAGGCAGGTTAGAGACCCATATCGCCTGTTTGCCTACCAGGCTCTCCGGCGTGTAGAAGGCCGCTACGCCGGACACCACGGTGTGCTCCCCATCATCACTCAGAATGCGCAGCTTGAGGAGCTTATCGGCTTTGGGGATGCGCTCAGCCTGCAGAATCGTTACGACTTTGAGGCGAACTTTTTGAAAGTCTTCTATGGCTAAGGTAGGTACTTGGGAGGATGCGGAGGGCTGGGCGGGGCCAGAAGCCGGGAGCGGCGTAGCAGGCAAAAGGCCTCGAAGCGCAGAAATTTCTTGCGGGGTGAGCTTAGGGACGAGGGGCTGGGGCGCCTGGGTCATGATCAGCTCCGAACTTAGGGGCTCAGGCTTTTCCAGGGCCTCCCAGGCATAGAGGGGCGCCCCTACCAGCGCCCGTAAGCTCGGAGCAAGTCGCACAGGCATAAAAGGTTCCATCAGCGTCCCCAGCGCTAAAAGTAAGTCTGTAAAGCCCAAAAGAATCTCGTACGCCTTTTCGGGCGGCTGATGCCAGGGGGAGGTTTCGGTAAGTTCTTTATTAGCCAGGCGTGCTAAGCTTAAAAGTCTTTCCAGGGCCCCGCTGAAGTCATATTCCTCTAAGAGGCGGGCCATTTCCCGGGCGGTATCTGCCCGCGCCGCTAACAGGTGGGGGGCCGGCCGAACGGCATGCTGCTGTCCCTGCCGCCACAAAAGACTCAAAAGCCGATGAATGAGGTTAGACAGATTCGCTAAAAGCTCCGTGTGGATGCGCTGCTCATACTCCTGCCAGGTAAAGTCCCGGTCTTTTGTCTGGGGCATCAGCGCTGTCAATACAAACCGCAACTCATCAATACGAGGCGGGGCCTTTTCTAAGTAGTCGTTTAGGTCTATGGTCCAGCGGCGAGACGTGGAGATTTTCTGGCCCTCTAAGTTGAGAAACTCATTGGCGGGCACTGCGTAAGGCAAGGTGTAGCCCTCATCTGCGGCTATCAGCATGGCCGGGAAGATGAGGGTATGAAAGACGATGTTGTCTTTGCCGATGAAGTGGACGATGCGGGTGTCGGGCTCTTTCCAGAAGGGGAGCCAGGCATTTGGCGAGCCTTTCTCATGGGCCCACTTCTGGGTGATGGAGATGTAGCCAAGGGGAGCCTCAAACCAGACATAGAGCACTTTGCCGGGCATATCCGGCACAGGAATGCCCCAATCCAGGTCTCGGGTAATTGCGCGGGGGGCCAGCCCCTGTCGAAGCCAGCCCTCTATCACTGGCCCGACGTTGGGCTTCCACGAGCGGCTCTCAACAAACGCCCGCAGCGCCGGCACTAAAAGGTCTAACCGAAAAAAATACTGTGTACTGCTCCGCCGCTCCGGTACGGCCTGCGAAAGCCGAGAACGGGGATTCAGAAGGTCTGTGGGACTCAGCAAAGCGCCGCACTTTTCACACTGATCACCATAGGCCTCGGTGAAACCACAGTGCGGGCACGTCCCCACAATATACCGGTCAGGCAAAAATGCCTTGGCTACCGGGTCGTAAAACTGCTCTACTTCGCGCGCCTCCAAGTAGCCCCGCTCCATGAGACGCAGAAAAACCTTCTGCGCGAAGGTGTGATGGAGGGGATCAGACGTGCGGCCATAGTAGTCCAAGCTAATCCCCACCCCACGCAGACTATTTTCTAAGAGGGGATGATAGCGGTCAATGATAGCCTGAGGCGTGGTTTTCTCCGCCAGCGCTCGGAAAGTAATCGCCACGCCATGCTCATCCGAACCGCAGATGAAAAGTACCTCATGCCCGCGCAGACGCAGATAACGGGCATAAATATCCGCCGGCAGGTACGCCCCCGATAGGTGGCCAATATGCAGGGGCCCATTAGCGTAGGGCAGGGCGGCTGTTACGAGATAACGCATCGTTTATTCCTCAGCGCCAAGAGATTGTAGCCACTCCACGATCTCGGTATGCCAGCGCTTCTCGGCGTAGTAGAGGGGGGTCTGCCCCTTGACATCCGTAGCGTTGATGTTGGCGCCTTTGTCTACCAGAAGGCGGGCAATATCTACATGGCCCCGCCAGGCAGCCTCATGGAGAGGGGTGCGCCCCTCCCGATCTTGCACATTGGGAGAGGCTCCCCGCCCTAAAAGAAGCTCCACCATCTCAATATTTCCGCTAATCACCGCCCAGTGAATAGGCTGCACGCCCTTAAGCGAAGCACTGTGCAGAGAAGCCCCCTGCACTAAAAGAAACTCTACCAGACTCGTGTGCCCATTGTAAATAGCGAGATGGAGGGGCGGAGAACCGTTTTCATTGGGGGCGTCAATAGCTGCCCCATGCGCAATCAAGATTTTCGCAATCTCCAAATAGCCGGCATGTGCCGCTAAATGCAAGGGGCGGCTGCCCGTCACGGTAGCCGCATTGGGATCAGCCCCAGCCTTAAGGAGGGTATGTACCGCCTCTACATGGCCATGACGAACTGCGACGTGCAGAGGAGTCTCGCCATTTTGGTCCCGCTCATTGGGCGAAAGGCCCTGACTCAGAAGCCATTCTATCACAGGCACATGCCCGCCCCGTGCCGCCCAGTGCAAAAGCGTCGCATCATTCGCATCCCGCAGATTCAAATCTTCCGGCCTCAGGCGAGCCTTGAGCACTTCCAGGTTTCCGCTCAAAAGGAGATCTTGGAGAGAGGTATCCATGGCCTTCCCTATCTTCGCAGCAAAGATAAGCTACCTTCGTCAAATGGCCTTATTTCTGGCGTTTCTCGTGCTGGCAGCGGGTGTGTACCTCGTTCTCTCCCGGCCGCACGCACTTTGGCTCCTCATCGGCCTGGAAATGATGCTCAATGCCAGCGGGGTTCTGCTCGTCTTCACCGGCTCTCCCGAGGCCATGGCCCTTCTGCTCCTGCTTCTATTCTTTGCCCTGGCAGAAGCTGCCGTGGCGCTTTTCCTCTTCACAGGCTGGAAACGCACCACGGGTACCTTTTCCCTGCAAAACCTCCCCGCAGAGTAGCCTATGAAAACCTTCCTCAAACGGCTGTGGAGCTTGTGGTTCGCCTTCTGGCTTGTAGGGTACTTCCTGGTTATGTTTCCAGTTTATGCGGTGGTCTTAGCCCGCCTTACCCCTTTCACCATCCGCCTTGGCCACCAGCTAAACCGCTGGTGGGGGTTTCTCATTCTATTCATGGCTGGCATCCGGGTGCGGCGCCACGGGTATCACTTTCCTAAGGGGCCCTGCATCATCGTGGCCAACCATCGCAGTTATCTGGATATCCCGGTGTGTTATACGATTTTTCCATCGCGAATCGCCTTCCTGGGAAAAATTGAACTATCCCGCATCCCCCTCTACGGCTGGACCTACAAACGCCTTCACGTCATCGTAGACCGCAAAGACCCCGAAGCCCGCAAAAAAAGTCTCGTCGCCGTAGCCAAAAAACTCAAACAAGGCATCTCTGTCCTCATCTACCCTGAGGGCTCTACAAAACACCCCCGGCCCTTAGGAAAGTTTTACAACGGGGCTTTCGTCCTCGCCCACGAACTCAAAGTCCCCCTCCTCCCCATGGTGATGGTTGGTACAGAAACCTGTATGTCCGCCGATGGGCGCTTTCTCATGCAGCCCGGCCGTGTAGACTGCTACTTTCATCCCCTCATCCCGCCTGACGACCCGCCCGAGGCCCTGCGAGAAAAAGTCTACCTTTGGATGGAAGAAACGCTCCGCCGCTATGAAGGTAGATGAGGCCCTCTTAGACCACCTGTGCGACTTAGCCCGCCTCTCTCTCGAAGGGCCCGAACGCACCCAGCTCTTACAGGACTTAGAACGCATCCTCACCTTCGTGGAAAAAGTCAATGAGCTGCCCCTGGAAGGCGTCGAGCCTATGCTCTTTGTGGGAGAACCCGCAGGGCACCTGCGCGAGGATGCGCCGCAAACACCTCCCCCTTCGCCCCTCTACGCACAAAACGCCCCCCACCATGACGGTCTCTACTGGCGAGTGCCTAAATTCGGCGTCAAAGACACTTGACTCGGGAGGCACTTAGAGAACTTCTCCTTGCGGGTGCAGGGGCCAGCATAGACACCCGCACACTCCAGCCGGGGGAAGTCTTTTTCGGACTCCCTGGCTCCCATGCCCATGGCGCCACTTTTGCCCCCCTCGCCTTAAGAAAGGGCGCCGCCGCTGTGGTAGTACCGCCCGCTTACGTAATAGACCTCCCCCCCGAAAAGACTTTTCCCCATGACGAACCGCTCACCCTCCTCCAAGAAGAAGCCGCCCACTATCGACAGCGCTTCCCGCATCTGCACATCATCGCTATCGGCGGCTCCAACGGCAAAACCACCACCCGCGCCCTGCTCTCCCATATCCTCTCCGCCTACGCCCCCACCCTCGCCACCCCAAAAAGCTGGAATAACAGCCTGGGACTGCCGCTGACGCTCCTCCGCATCCAACCACACCACCGCTACGCCGTCCTGGAAATAGGCGACAACCACCCCGGCGAAGTGGCCTTTCTCGCCAACCTCGTCCGCCCCACCTGGGGACTCCTCACCAATGTAGGCCTCGACCACCTGGAAGGCTACGGTTCGTACGAGGCCAACCTCCATACCAAATGGGAACTCGCCCAGGCCCTCGAGCGCCTCTCCCCCGCCCCACGCCTCTTCTTGAACCACGAAGACGAAGGCCTGAGACAGCTCGCCGCCACTACACCTATCCCGGTTACCTTTTTTGGCGAGGGGGGAGAAGTCTCTGGCACATGGCACCCCTTGGGATGGCATCGAGCCGAAATACACGGGCAGGCTTACAACGAGCCATTCCGGATAGAAGTGCCGCTCTGGGGACGCTTCAACCGCCTCAACGTCCTATCAGCCATCGCCGTCGCCCGCGCCCTCGAAGTGCCCTGGCCCCTCATCGCGAAAACCCTCAGTACCTTCACCCCAGAATGGGGCCGCAGCCAAGTGATAGAAAAAAACGGCCAGCGGATCGTCTTTGAAGCGTATAACGCCAATCCCTCTTCCCTTCGGGCCAGCCTGGAGAGCCTCTGGGAAATGCTCCGGCCAGGAGAAACCGTGGGACTCATCTTAGGTCAAATGGAGGAGTTAGGCGCTTTCGCCCCAGAAGCACACCGCCAGATACTCTCCTACCTGCGCCAGCACCAGCGTAGCCTCGCTGGAGCCGCCCTCATCGGCCCCCTCTGGAAAGACTTCCTGAAAAGCACCCCGGAAGCCCCCTTCGCCCATTATGCCTCTGTGGAGGCCTTTCTCTCAGCCAAACCCACTTGGGCCCAAGAAGCCCCAATACTCTACTTGAAGGGTTCCCGACAGGCTGCGCTGGAGCAGGTCCTAACCGGCCTGCATGCTAAGTGACAATCTAACCTGAGAAACTGGATGCGTCCAAAACTACTTTACCCATCCTCATGTAGGGCATCGTGATAGGATAAGCGGCTTCTGCGCATAGGAGACGCAGCGCTTTTGATGGCTGCGCCGCCCAGCCCAGAATTCTACCCCTACCCCTCAGCCACAAAATCACAAGTATTATACCATTTTGAGGCCAAGGCTTTCTTAATGTGAAGAGGGGATGGGCGCGCCCGCCCGTAGGGCGGGCGCGCCCAAAAAGAAAGTTTATAATGGGAAATGGCATAAGGCACGTGTGAGGCGATTGACGGGGGTATCCTCCTATTCGAGCGGCTCTAGGGGTTTAGAGTCTTAATAGATTGGCCATGCGGTATGATACCTCTAAACATCACCGTCGCAACATCTGCTTGCGGGGATACGATCATTTCAGCTGGGGGCTTATTTTATTACCATTTGCACGCGGGACCGCATGTGCATCTTTGGAGAAATCGTGAATGGTGTTATGCACCTGAATGAGGCAGGTCATATCGTGGCATGGACCTGGCAGGACCTACCTAACCATGTGCCGAATGGGATATGGGATGCGTTCGTGGTCATGCCGA
>Ga0209691_1000382_pt1 | contig 31762 bp, 32 predicted proteins | sample YNPMSBMetaG_FD_187120 | JGI IMG/M metagenome (GOLD analysis project Ga0209691, IMG submission 187120) | Anoxygenic and chlorotrophic microbial mat microbial communities from Yellowstone National Park, USA - YNP MS-B MetaG (SPAdes) (version 2) ... | reverse complement strand
CGTTTTCGCAACTGTATGGGATGGCGGATCCGTTGTCTTTTGGGTTAGCGAAGGCGGGCTTTCGGGTGTATAAGTACCTTCCTTTTGGGCCTTTGCGTCGGGCGTTTCCATACCTTTCTCGGCGGGCGGAGGAGAATTCCAGCCTTTCTGATCAGAGCGGCCGGGAGCTAAGGTGGATTAGCGAGGAGCTCGAGCGCCGGCGGAAACGAAAATCCGGGCAATAATGTAATTACCTTGGTATGAAACTCGCAAAGAACGTAGGCGGTATTGATAAGGTATTGCGCTTAGTGATAGGCGCTGTCGCTATAGGTGTAGGGGCTTACACGGGTATGTGGTGGCTGGCGGGGGTGGGGGCCATTGTGTTTTTGACGGGCCTTTTGGGGCGGTGTGGGCTGTATTATCTCATAGGGGTGAATACCTGCCCCGTGGAGAAGCGTTGAGATTTTAGCGTCTGAACCGCAGAGATCACGGAGTGTAGTTTAGAGATAGCCTGGGTGACCCTCAGTGGACGTTGCTTAGTGTGGGCTTATGGGCGGGCGGCACCTGCTGCCCGCTTGTTTATGCGCCGCTGAAGGCGGCGGCGCCTCAGAATCCTTTGAGGTGCCAAGTTTAGCTGGAGCTTGGCCTCTTTTGCGGGAGGAGTACTTACAAGCTATGGGGACACCCCTTAGCCTACTGGGGGTAAGCGGCCTTAAGGTAGGCGGTGCTGCCTCTGTCGGAGAGAAATTGTGTATATTTGCTATGTGGTGCGGACAGACCTTCGGGAGCGACTTGCGCAGTTCCGGGCGGCTTATTATAGGCTTCATATCTTGCGGGGTGTCTTCTTAGTTTTTCTGTGGGGCGGGGGTGTATTTCTTTTGAGTAGCTTGACGGAAGGGCTTTTTTGGTGGGGTGTTCCGGTTAGGCTTTTTTTATGGCTTACTTGGCTGGGGGGGCTTGTGTATTTTTTATTGCGGAAGGTTTTATGGCCGATTTTGCAGTATGGGTTTCGGCTGAGGGGATATCTTTCGGATGAGGAGGCGGCGCGGTGGATAGGTCGGCACTTTCCGGAGATTCAGGATAAGCTTTTGAATGCTTTGCAGCTTGAGAGGCAGAATTCTGAACTTCATGCGGCGGTGGTGCTGGCATTAGAGGAGCGACGGGCGGTGGTGCTTCGGTATCCCTGGGAAGGGGCTTTACCACGCAAGGCCATTCGACGGTATGGTTTGCTGCTTTTGGGGCTTTTGCTGGTGGGGGGCGTTATTTGGCTCAGCATGCCGCAGGTGGTGGGAGGTGGTGCGCAGCGGTTTCTCCAGCCTACGAAGGCTTTCATCCCTCCCTTGCCTTACACAATAGAGGTGGAGGGACTGCGCTCTTTTTATCGGAAGGGGGAGAGTCTCTCACTTACGTTTCGTTTGCGGGGCACTACGCTACCCCGGATGCTTAGTGCCTATCGGGAGGGTGGCGTCCCTCTGCCCTTGGAGCGTCAGAGTCCGCAGCTATATACGCTCTCCCTGCCTGTGTTGGAGAAGTCTTTTACGTTTTTCCTCTCGGATGGGGCGCAGGAGGTTGCGCGTTATAGCCTGGTGGTGCAGGAGCCGCCTGCGCTGGACAAGTTAGAGCTGCTGGCTTTCTATCCGGCTTATACGGGCAAGGGGGTGGATACGTTTGTGCAGGCGCGCGTGCGGGTGCTACGGGGCACGCGGCTGCATCTGCAGGCGAGGATACGGGGAGATGTCTCATACGAGGTGGTTTCTCCTGCGCTATCGCTTCGTTTGCGGGAGGGCTTTTGGGAAGCCACCTGGGTAGCTGATCGGGATGTTGAGTACCCGCTTATCCTCCGGAGTGTGCTGGGGGCGGATACGTTTCGCCTGTATGTGGAGGTGTATCCGGATAACTACCCTGTTGTGCAGCTTTTTTCGGAAGACTTTGATCCGGAGAGTTATATGCAGCGGGTGCGGTTGCGGCTAATGGATGATTATGGTTTTACTCGGGGGGTTTTGTGGTATCGGGTAATAGAGAGTCCGGTGCCTGGGGGGAGGGAGGAGGCTTTTCGGGCGCGGCCTTTGGCTATTTCGGCGAGTCCGCAGCAGGACTTGACGCTGATGTTTTCTTGGAAGGAATGGGGTATTCAAACCGGGGAGGCTGTGGAGTATTATGTAGAGGTCTGGGATAACGATGCGGTAACTGGTCCCAAGGCCAGCCGGAGTATCTTGTATACGTTGCGGCCAGCGAGCGAGGCAGAGAAGCAAGCGGTGTTTGCGCAGCTGCAGGATTCCCTCGCCCGGCAGCTCAAAGACCTTCGTCGGGAGTTAGAGCGTCTTTTAGAAACGAAGGAAGCCTTTACCTCGCCGCAGAAGGCTTCGCAGCTTTCCGAACGGTTTCGTACTTTGCGCAGTGAGATGCGTGCGCTTCAGCGCTTGGCGGCTGAGGAGAATCTTTTTACGCCGGAGCTCTTAGAGAAGCTGGAAGCCCTTCAAAAGATTCTGGATGCGGCCGATCCGCAGAAGGTAGAGCAGATTTTTGCGCAGCCGCCGGTATCTCGGGACTCTGTGGAAGCGGCTCGTCGTTTGCAGGAGCTGGAAAAAGCCTATGAAGCTTGGCGGGAAAAGCTGGACCGGTGGGAGGCTCTCCTGCCTGCCTACCAGGAGACTCGCAAGCTGGAGGAGGTTATGTCCCGGCTGGATGCTCTCCACGAAAGGCAGAAGGCCCTAAGTGAAACCCCCGACTCCCTCCGTACCGATGCGCATAAGGCCCAGCAGGAGCGGCTGCGGGAGGAGACCCAGAATGTTGCGAGAGAGGCGGATAGTCTTTTGCAGAATTCCCCGCAGATGAACGAAACCCTAAAAGACAGCCTTCGTAAAGCCGCAGAATATCTCCGTGAAGCGCTTAAGAACATGAAGGAAGCTCTCCAAAAGATGGACCAGGGGGCTTCTCCGCAGTCGGAACAGCGGGAAGCTGCGCAGCGCTTAGAGCAGGCGCTTGAAGCGATGAACCAGGGTCAGCAGCAGGCTGATTCCCAGGAGGAAGCGGAAGATTATGAGGCCTTGCGGCAGCTTTTGAAGGGGATTCTTCAGCTTTCTTTTCGGCAGGAGGCGGTTCAGAAGGAGACTCGGGAGGCAGACCGCTCATCTAAAAACTATGTAGCTTTACAGCGTAAACAAGCGGAGATTGCGCAGGATTATCGTCTGGTTCGGGATACGTTGCGGTCGCTTGCACAGCGTTCCCCCGTTATTGCGGATGAGATTCTGGATCTTTTGCGGGATATGGATGAACATTTTCGGGGCTTGTCGTTTCAGGATCCGGTGCGGCTGGGTATGCGGCAGCAGTATATTTTACAGGGGTTGAATCGGTTAGCGAATCTCATGACGGAGCTATTAGCCTCTTTGGAGGAGCGGCAGCAGAATCGGCAGCAGGGGGGTGGCGCTTGCAAGCGTTCGTTTAAGGTTCGTCGCAAGGGAGGGCAGAGTCAGAGTGGCCAGAGCCAGAAGCGGCAGGCTGGGGAGCGGCCTGGTAGCCAGAAGAATACGCCAGGCACGTCGCCTGTGCCGCAGCTGAGGCAGCTTCAGCAGTCGCTTAATGAAGCCCTGGAGAAGATGGCCCAGCCGAATCCAGCGGCGGAGTCGCCGGGCGGGGAGCTTGGTTCCCAGGAGCGGGCTCGTCTTTCGGCTCAGCAGGAGCTGATTCGGCTTCGTTTACAGGAGTGGCTCCGGCAGAATCCGGGTGATCAGGGGCAGCTTCAAGACCTTATTCAGCAGATGCAGGAGGCAGAAAAGGACTTTTTGACCCAGCGGATCACGCGGGAGCGCCTGATGCGTCAGCAGGCTATTCTCACCCGCCTTTTGGAGTATGAAAGGTCTCAGCGGGAGCGGGAGTTGAGTCCCGAGCGGGAGTCGCGTACGGCGCAGCAGTTTTTCCAGCGCACGGTGGGAGTATACCCTGTATATCGTCCGGCCCCTGCGCTATTCCCTGCTCGGGCGCCTGTATGGTTTTTTGAGGAGGCGTATCAGAAACTCATTCAATCTTATATGCAGCCATGAGCTGGATAACTGAGCACCAGGCTCACCGGTACGAAACCCATCTTCTCAGCCATGTGGATGAGCTAATGCGGCTGGATTCGCTTTTGACGGAGCTATTTCAGGCCTGGGAGGTGCCGGAAGAGCACCAGAGCGGTATTCTGGTAGCTATTACCGAGGCCGTGAGTAATGCCATCCTTCACGGCAATAAGCAAGACCCCTCTAAAAAGGTGCACCTTCTCATAGAGCGGATAGCGGAGCTACCCCAGCTGCGCGTCGTGGTAGAGGATGAGGGAGAGGGTTTTGATCCGGCGAGCATACCAGATCCCACGACGGCGGAGCGGCTTTTATCGGAGTCGGGACGGGGTATCTTTCTCATGCGCGCTTTTGCGGATGAGGTAACTTATCAGAAGGGCGGCCGATGCGTGGAGCTCAAGTTCCAGCTGGGCGAATAACCTTTTATTACCGACCGGATCTGGGGGGATGGAGGCTGCGCCCCGCCGGCCGGTATAAGATTTGGCTCAGAGAGGGCCTCGCCTTAGAGGGAGTAACCTTTTCGATTGGCCATATTGCATACACGTTCGTCGCTATCCCCGAAATGCAGGCCTTGCATGAGCGGCTTTTTAGGGAGTCGACGCCTACGGATGTTATCACCTTAGATTACCGGGAGGCGGCGGGAGCTCCTCTGCTGGCCGAAATCTTCGTATGTCCGATGTTTATTCGGGCCTCAGCGCAGGCCCTTCGGCTATCCTATGGGGAAGAGCTACGGCGGGTATTGGCGCATGCGCTTTTACACCTTCTTGGCTATCGGGATGATACCCCTGAAGCCCGCCTCCGCATGCGCTTAGCCGAAGAGCGCTGGCTCGCGCTTTGGAAACCGCTAAGCCGTGTTTCACATGAAACATCCCGAGTATGATGTCATTGTCGTAGGGGCCGGTCATGCTGGCAACGAGGCGGCGGCAGCTGCCGCCCACATGGGCTGCCAGGTCTTGCTCATCACCATGGACATGACCAAGATCGGCCAAATGTCCTGCAACCCCGCCATGGGAGGGGTCGCCAAAGGCCAGCTCGTGCGCGAGATAGATGCCTTAGGTGGGCTTTCGGGTGTCGTTACGGATGAGAGCATGATCCAATTCCGCATGCTCAACCGCTCCAAAGGGCCCGCCCTCTGGAGTCCCCGTGCGCAGAATGACCGTGCCCGTTTTGCCGCCCGTTGGCGCTGGCACCTAGAGCAAATCCCCTCCCTCCACTTCTGGCAGGATAGCGTCGTCGCCCTTCTCCTCTCCCAGGACAAAAAACGCGTCCAAGGCATCGTCTGCCGTTCCGGCAAAACCTTCACCAGCCGTACCGTCGTTCTCACCACAGGTACCTTCTTAGGGGGTGTTATCCATATTGGCCTTAAGCAGATGACGGGCGGGCGCATTGGCGAACCCGCCAGCTATGGCTTGACCGAACAGCTCCGAGAAATAGGCTTCGAAACCGGCCGCATGAAAACCGGCACCCCTCCCCGTCTGGATGGCCGAACCATAGATTATAGCCGGCTGGAAAAACAGCCCGGTGACGAACCCCCCGGTCGCTTCTCCTACCTCCCTACCCCACCCCTCCAAGACCAGCTGCCCTGCTGGATCACTTATACCAACCCCAAGGTGCACGAAATCCTCGCTCGTGGCTTTGACGAGTCGCCACTTTTCACTGGCCGCATCCAGGGTATTGGCCCCCGCTATTGCCCATCCATTGAAGACAAAATCGTCCGCTTCGCCGAACGCGAACGCCATCAGCTTTTCATCGAGCCCGAAGGCCGGGATACCATAGAAGTCTATCTCAATGGTTTTTCCTCCTCCCTGCCTGAGTCTGTCCAAGCCGAAGCGCTCCGCCACATCCCCGGTCTCGAAAAGGCCCGCATGTTTCGCCCGGGCTATGCGATTGAGTACGACTTTGTCCAGCCCTACCAGCTCTACCCTACCCTGGAAACCAAACTCGTCGAAAACCTCTTTCACGCCGGCCAGATTAACGGCACCACCGGCTATGAGGAGGCCGCCGCCCAGGGCATCATCGCCGGCATTAATGCCGCCGCCAAAGTGCTCGGCCTTCCCCCCTTCACCCTCTCCCGTGAGGAGGCCTATATCGGCGTCCTCATAGATGACCTCATCACGAAAGGGGTAGACGAACCCTACCGGCTCTTCACCTCCCGGGCAGAGTATCGCCTCTCCCTCCGACAGGACAATGCCGACCTGCGCCTCACCGAAAAAGCCTACCGCTACGGCCTCGCCAGCGAAGCGCGTTACCAGCGCCTCCTTCAGCGGCGAGCCGAGTACGACCGCCTCTGGAGCTTCCTCCACGCCTATAAAGTGGCGCCCGAAGAGATCAACCGCTTTCTGGAAGCCTATGAGGAGGCGCCTATCTCCCACAAAGTGCCGTTAGCTTCCCTTCTCTCTCGCCCCAAGCTTACACTTGCCTTGCTCGGCAGCGCTGTGCCCAACCTATCAGAGCTTCTGAACTGCACGGCTCCGGAGACTATTGAGACCGTAGAGATAGACATCAAGTACAGCGGTTACATCCAGAAAGATCGCCATCTGGCTGAGAAGATGCACCGTCTGGAAGACGTTCCCCTCCCGCCAAGCCTGGATTACTTCCGTCTGGAAAGCCTCTCCTACGAAGCCCGGGAAAAGCTCTCTAAGTATCGGCCTACGACCCTTCGCCAGGCCGCTCGCATTAGCGGGATTAGCCCTGCAGACATTTCAGCGCTTCTCATTTACTTAGGCCGATGAGGCTTTTTCTTCGGGGGTACTTGTCCCTCCTGCCTTGGCTCGTCCTAAGCTCGCTCAGTGCCCAGAAGACGCCTAACTATGCAGCTGAGCGAAAGCAGTTAGAGCGCCAGCGTCTGGCTTTACAGCAGGAGTTAGAGCAAACCCAGACGCTCCTATCCCAGACCCGCCAGGCCCGCCAGAAATCCCTCGCCGAGCTGGCCCTCCTACGCCGGGAAATTACGCTCCGGGAAAAGCTTCTCCAGAGCATCCAGCAGGAGCTCGCGCTCCTTGACCAGGACATCCACCACCTCTCCGCGCTCAACCTCGCGCTCTATCGTGACCTTACGCGCCTTTGGCGTAACTACCTCTGGACGCTCTACCTCGTCGATAAACTCCAAAACCAGCTCAGCCCCTGGGTGTGGATATTCACGGCGGAGAGCTTTCAGCAGGCGTATTATCGGCTTTTGTACCTACGGGCTATTTCGCGCTTTCGGGAAGAACAGCTGCGCCTGATCCGGCGAACGCAGGCATACCTCCAAAACCGCAGTGCCGCCCTTCGCCAGAGCCGCGAAGAAAAAGCCCGGCTCCTCGCTCTTTATGCTCAGCAAACCATCGAACTCGAAAAAAGCCGAAAAGAAAAGCGGCAGCTATACCAAAGACTCCAGGAAAAAGAGCGCTCATACAAACAGCAGCTATCTGAATCTCGCAAAAAACTGGAAAAAATCCAAAAACGCATAAATGAGCTCATCCGCTTAGAGCTGGAAGCCCAGCGCAAGCGCGACCTGACTGCTGCCGAAGTACGCATCGCCGGGGCTTTTGAGCAGAATAAGGGCCTTTTGCCATGGCCCGTAGAATCCGATAAAGCCGTCATCACCAGCCCCTTCGGCACCGTAGAAGACGAGAGCGGCGGCACCATCACCAACCAGGGGGTCTACATAGCTGTACCCTCGGGGGCAGAGGTGCGGGTCATCTTCGGCGGGAAAGTAACGGCCGTCACTACCCTCCCCCTCCAAGGCAAAGTCGTCATCGTTCAGCATGGCACCTATCGCACCGTCTATGCAGGCCTGGAGGAAACCTATGTCCAGTCTGGCCAACAGGTTGCCATTCTCACGCCTATCGGGCGTATGCCGCACACTTCGGGTGAACCCCCCCAGCTCTATTTTCTCATCTATCACGGTAAGACCCCTCAGAATCCCCTCCAATGGATAGGCCGTCGATAGGTTCTTCTCTCTCGCTGGCGGAGGTGCGGCGGCAGGCCCTTCAGCGCCTGGAAGCCACCTATCCCCTCACAGAGGCGCAGGCCATAGTACGGACCCTTCTGCGGCACTTTCTCCCAGGGTGGGAGACGCTCTGGCTTATCAGCCGGGGGGCAGCGCCTTTTCCTGCCGACCGCCTCCCCGACTGGGAAGCTGCCCTTACCGCCGCCGCGCAGGGCCACCCCCTCGCCTACATCCTGGGTTATACGGAGTTTCTGGAGCACCGTATCTGCATAAACCCAGGGGTTTTCATCCCCCGCCCAGAAACTGAAGAGTGGATCGCCCGGACTATCCAGCACTTCTCCGCATCCCCCCCGAGGCGCCTGCTGGAAGTAGGCTCTGGGAGCGGTGCCCTCCTCGTCGCCCTGGGAAAAGCCTTTCCTCAGACCACCCTCTTTGCGATTGACAAAAACCCCCAGGCCATCCGACTCACCCACCAGAACTGCCAGGCTCATGGCTTAGCGGTTTTCGCAGCGGTGCATGACTTTCTCAAGGCGCCCATGCCCGCCGATTGGGCATCTATGCAGTGGAACCTCATCATCAGCAATCCCCCTTATGTCCCATTTGCAGACAGCGAGCTCGTTGCGCCCAACGTACGAGCCTATGAACCGCCGGAGGCTGTCTTTTGCGAAGAAATAGAGTTTTATGAGCAGCTCGGCAAGTTAGCTTTAGAAAATCTCTCTCCAGGAGGCACCCTAATCGTAGAATTGTATCCACCCACGGCAGATCGAGTGAGGGACTTATATCAAAGGTTCGGGCTAACAGCGACGTTATATCGTGATCTGTCGGGGCGGTGGCGGTGGTTAGCGGCTTCGGCTAAAAAGAAAGTGCGTATCTTTGGGGCCGTTTCGGGGAGTAGCTCAGCCCGGTAGAGCACCAGTTTAGGGGACTGGGGGCCGTGGGTTCAAATCCCGCCTCCCCGACTTTAAGGCAGCCCAGAAAATCCCCTCAAAGCGGGTCAGAGAGGCTTTGGCGTCTGATTATTGTCCTTAGCGCTAAGCGCTCTGGCTGCCTTCCCGTAAAGATATGATATTTTGGCTTGGAGAAGTGCCTTTCTGATGCGGCCCTGGGTCAAACCCCACCCACTCTATCCCCACAATAGAGGCAAAGCGCTGCGCCATCACTTCCAAGGCTTGCGGATTATTGTCTACGAGAATAAAGCGTCGGCCCAACGCATAGGCTGCCATGCCAGTCGTCCCACTCCCCGCAAAAAAGTCCAGCACTAAGGCCCCCGGACGAGAGGAGGCTTGAATGATGCGCCGCAAAATCCCCAAAGGCTTTTGCGTAGGATAACCCGTTTTCTCTCGGCTATTCGTAGGAACGATAGTGTGCCACCAGACATCCGTGGGGAGCTTACCGCGAGCGGCTTTTTCAGGGCCTACCAGTCCCGGCGCCAAGTACGGAATCCGCTCAATCGCCTCTATGTTGAAAATATGTTTCCCCGGCACCTTCACATAAAGGAGGATATTATCGTGCTTGGGGGCCCAACGGTTCCTCGGCCGCCCACCATAATCATATGCCCAGATAATTTCATTCAGAAATGCCTCTCGCCCAAAAATATCATCCAGAAGAAGCTTGCAGTAATGCACTTCTCGATAGTCAATGTGAAAGTAAAGGGAGCCGTGAGGGGCCAGCACCCGGTATGCTTCTCGTAGCCGCGGCTCTAAAAATCCCAGATAGTCGTCAAACCAGTCTATAAACGCCTGTCTGCTGATAACTTCGCTTTTGTAGCGTTGATTCTGAAAACCTATCCGATCACCGTCCGTTGAACGGCGAGCTTTTATCTGGATACGTTTCTGGACTCTGCCTGTATTGAAGGGCGGGTCAATGTAAATGAGATCCACGGACTCAGCGGGCAAACTCTGGAGGACTTCCAGGTTGTCGGCTAAGTAGACTCTGCCCACAGCGGGCGGCGTGAAGGACTGGGGCGGGGTAGCCATGGGCATGGCAAAGTTAGTCCCTTAGCGGGGGTATGGTACATTTCCCTACGGCTCCTATTTGACAACCTTTTTGAGAAGAGCTTTTTCTTCTCACCATTTGCATGCTGCATGTGGAAGTCAGGCTATGTCAGTAGGCCGGACCTGGCGTTATTTCTCAGGCGCTGTAGAGTGGTTTTGTTATGTAGTGGGTGGGATTGTAGAGATTTCTGATGGAGGGACTATCCTCTGGCGAAAGCGGCTGATAAGATAGGCGTGTAGGGGCTGTGTATTCAGGTAGTAGGATTATTGCAGGGTAATGCACGTATCTTTGCGTACGTTATCATGGCTCGGTACACGGTTGCGCAGTATAATATTTACACCCTGTTAGGTTGGGTGAAGTCAGGGGAGATTGCGATTCCGGAGATTCAACGGCCTTTTGTATGGAAGCCGGTGAAGGTTCGGGATCTCTTGGACTCGTTGTATCGGGGGTATCCGATTGGGTATCTTATTACTTGGCATACGCCTAATCTCCGTCTCAAAGACGGCACGTTATCAAAGGGGAAGCGTATTCTCATAGATGGTCAGCAGCGTATCACGGCCCTTATGACAGCTCTGCTGGGCCGGGAGGTGCTCAATAAAGACTACAAGAGTGTGCGTATCCGAATAGCCTTTAATCCTCAGGAGGAGCGCTTTGAGGTTGCTAATCCGGCTATAGACCAAAATTCCGCCTGGATTAAGGATATCTCCCAGCTTTTTACGTCACCGGAGTCTTATAAGCCGCGGCTTAGTCCTTACCAGATGCTTAAGGACTACTGTGCTAAAAACCCCAACGTTTCCGAGGAGGCCATAGCTGCTGCTTTGCAAAAGCTTCGCGATATTGAGCACCATCAAGTGGGAGTTATAGAACTGGCTGATGATTTGGATATTGAGACGGTCACGGAGATATTTATTCGGGTGAATTCAAAGGGGGTGGAGCTATCACAAGCCGATTTCGCCATGTCTAAAATTGCCTCTGGTGAGAGCTATGGAGGCCCTCTTTTACGGAAGGCAATAGACTACTTCTGCCGGTTGGTCCAGGATCGGGGCTTTGCCGGCCGGCTCGAAAAACAAGACAAAGAATTTGTGCAGTCGGAGTTCTGGCCTGCTATCCGCTGGTTAGAGAACAAGCAGGACCACCTTTATGATCCCACGTATACGGATGTCCTTCGGGTGGTCTCCATCTCGGAGTTTGCGCGGGGCAAAATGGGTGATCTGGTGGCTCTCCTTTCGGGACGCAACTTTGAGACCAAAACCTACGAGGAGGACATCGCCCGCGAATCCTTTGAGAAGCTTCGCAGGGGCATCCGCGCCTTCGTAAACAAAACCCACTTTGAGCGCTTCACCATGATTCTACAATCGGCAGGGTTCGTCAGGCGCAAACTCATCACCTCTGAGAATGCGGTCAACTTTGCCTATGTGGTCTACCTACGGGGGCGGAATACCTCGGGCCTCAGTGCAGATGAGCTGGAAAAGCTGGTGCGCCGCTGGTATGCCATGTCCATCCTCACGGGCCGATATAGTGGGTCCATAGAGACTATCTTTGACAAGGACATCAAGGGCATCGCCGAAAAAGGCATCAGAGAATACGTCGCGAGCGTGATTACCTCCGAGCTGCCTGAAATTTTCTGGACTGAAAAACTCCCCGGGCAAATGGAAACTACTTCTGTGAACTCTCCATACTTCATAGCATTTTTGGCTGCGCAGGTCTTCTTCAAGGATAAGGGTTTTCTTTCAAAAACCATTGAAGTGGAAAGATTGCTTTCGCGTATCAGCGATAAGCATCACATCTTTCCTCGAAAGTACCTTCAAAGCTTAGGCCTGCGTCGCGGTCAGGACGATCAGATTGCCAATCTGGCCATAACGCAGAGCGAGATCAACATTGCGATTGGGGATACGCCGCCCAAGAAGTACTTCTCAGAGCTTCTGGGTCAGGCAAACGGTGGCCCCATACGCTATGGGGGTATCACCGATATGGAAACCCTGCGGGAGAACTTTAAGCAAAATGCGCTGCCTGATTACCTCCTGCGGGGGCATGTGCCAGATTATGAGACGTTTCTAAAAGACCGGCGGCAGCTAATGGCCCAGCGGATAAAAAAGTGGTTTGAAAGCTTGTGATGCGACGCTGGAGCAGCAGTTAGGCTGCGTCGGCGGATCAAATCGGTGCTATTTCCTTGGCTGTGCCTCGATCCAAGCTTCCTCGTAGGTGGATGTTACTTTTGCATAGTGGAGGTTCGCGAGGTGGACTGGCGGGTCGTTCTACCCTTGCGGTGGGAGGTTTTACGGCCTGGCCGGCCGGTGGAAGCAGCCTACTTTGCGGGGGATGCGGCGCCGACGACCCTCCATTTAGCGGCTTTTGCGGGGGAGGAGGTGGTGGGGGTAGCGTCGTTTTATGAGGAGGTGTTTCCCTGGGAGGGGATAAGGGGGTATGCCTACCGGCTGCGGGGGATGGCGACGGCACCGGCTTATCAAAGTCGGGCTGGCATTGGCACCAGGCTATTGCGGGCTGCCTGGCCGCTTCTACAGGCCCGAGGTGTGGAAGTGGTATGGTGCTATGCACGGATAGCGGCGGTGCCCTTTTATGCGAAAAATGGGTTTTTGCGTTATGTGCCGGCGGGCGTTATAGAGATACCCGATGTGGGGCCGCATGAGGTGTGGTACTATCCTCTGGCGAAGGGAGCCGAGAGAATAGGCGTGTAGAGGCCATTTACGTAGCGGTGCCAGCCGGCCACGGCGATCATGGCGGCGTTGTCCATAGTGTAACGCAGGGGGGCTATGTAAGCCTGAAGGTTGGCGGCCCTGGCGCCTTCCTGCCAGAGGGTTCGCAGGCGGGCATTTGCAGCGACACCGCCTACGAGGGCTATACGGGGCACCCCCGCCTCCCGGGCATAAGCTACCGCCTTCTCCGTCAGATACCGAAAAACCCGCTCCTGCCAGGAGGCACACAGGTCTTCTATGGTTAGCTCCGGATGCGCGGCTCGTACCTGCAAAAAGGTACTCTTAAGCCCGCTAAAGCTAAAGTCCCACCTGCCTTCTGTTCGGGGCGTCGGGAAGGTATAGGCATGGGGATTACCCTTTTTTGCAAGGTTTTCGATTTCTGGCCCGCCGGGATAAGGGAGTCCCAGCCAGGCAGCAATCTTATCAAACGCCTCCCCTACTGCGTCATCCTGTGTCTTTCCTACGAGGTGATAGGTGAGGGGGGATTCCACCAGGTAGAGATGCGTGTGTCCGCCTGTGGCCACGAGGGCCACGAAGGGGTAAAGGGGGGCTTCATGGCCGAGGTAAAGGGAGGCAATGTGCGCTTCCAGGTGGTGGACGCCAATGAGGGGGATGTTGCTACTGGCGGCGATGGCTTTGGCGAAGGTATACCCTACCAGCAAGGATCCCAGCAGGCCCGGCCCCTGAGCTGCGGCTACGGCCCGCAGGTCTTCCCATGTGATCTGGGCATGCGAGAAAATCTCCCGAATAGCCTGGGGGAGTCGGACTTCATGCTCACGGGAGGCCCATTCCGGAATGACGCCTCCGTAGGTGGCATGAATAGCCTGGCGATAGGTGATTTCTGCGTGGATGTGCTCGCCGTCGTAAAGTGCTACGCTGGTATCGTCGCAGGAGGTCTCAATAGCTAAGATCACTGCCTATTCCTGCATTTCCTGCAGGATGCGCTGGCGATAGGCGGCCCGCTTGATCTGCTCGCGCCGGATGACTGACTTAGGGATGTAGTGCATTCTATTCCGCACTTCGCGGGCGATTCCCAGCCGGTCAAACTTGCGCTTGTAGCGGCGCAGCATCTTTTCCAGGTTGTCTCCCTCTTGCGGGTCTATGATAATCATAGGCGTGCAAAGGTACGAAACTTTCGGTGATAGTCGCTCCGGCTCTGCACATAGGCAGGTTCTGAACCTGCTGGGATTACTGGCAGCTATGGGGTGGGAATGTCGGGGCAGGTTGCCGCTTCAAAAGCGCTTAGGCGGCTGTGCCCCGATCATCCCAAAAGAAAAGTGCTGTGTACGAGCGGGATGGGATTATCTGGCGGTGCCTGAGCTGGGTCGCAGTGATAGCCCCAGAGATTGTACCCCTGCTCGTAAAAGGGAATCAGCTCGGTATAGTGTGCGTGGGTAGGGGTCCTGTGGAAAGCCACATCATGAAAAACCCAGAGCATGGGGAGGGTAGCAAGGCTGGGTAGCGCTGGGACGGGTTTGCCGATATCGCCACTGTAGAGGAGGTTTAGCGAGGGACTGGTGAAAAGGTAGGCGGTGCTGGGCATGTGAGGCATGTGAAGGCCCGATGTGTCAAAGCTTTTCAGATAAGGGCGGTAGTCTTCGGGAGCGAGGATAGTAGCAAAACGTTCCAGCGGCTCCCCCATGAGGTAGGTAAGGTAGGTGTGGAGCTTCTGACGAAGTTCTGGGGTGCCGGCGAGAAGGGGCGTAGGGGGGAGCTTAGAAAGAAAGTGGCGATGGTACAAAAGGGCAGAGAGACTGCCGATGTGGTCGTCGTGGAGGTGGGTGATGAGGATGGCCTGAGGTTTTTCCACGAGGTTTTTCTGGACGAGGCGGGGATAGACGGTAAAGCCGCAGTCTATGAGGAAGGTTTCGCCTTCCCAGGTGAGGAGGGCGGCCGAGTTTCCCAGATGTACATCGTGGGCTCCGCCAGCCCCGAGAAATGAGATAGGGGGTTTAGGTTCCAAGGATCTGATCGGCGTGCTGCTCCGGCTTGACATTCTTGATGATGCGGGAGATAATGCCGTTTTCGTCGATGATGTAGGTGATGCGGAGGGTGCCCTCGTATTCCTTGCCGTAGAGTTTCTTTTTACCCCAGGCGTGGTAGGCTGAGATGATTTTCTTTTCGGGGTCGGCGAGGAGCGAGAAGGGGAGGTTGTATTTGTTGGCGAACTTCTTGTGCGACTCGATGGGGTCGGCGCTTACGCCGATGATGGTGTAGCCAGCCTCTTGAAGGGCCGCGTAGTTGTCTCGGAGGTTACAGGCTTCTTTGGTGCAGCCGGGTGTATCGTCCTTAGGGTAGAAGTAGAGGATGACTTTTTTTCCTCGGAGGTCTTCCAGACGGATGTGGTTTCCATTTTGGTCTATACCCGCAAAAGGCGGGGCTGGCATCCCTTCGGTCAGGCTCATGAGGCAAAGTTAGGGCGGAAGCATTTAGTCCCCATCCTCCTCGTCCTCGTCAGGAGCCATCCAGTCAGCAGGCGACTCTGTGGGGGTAGGGACGTCATCGTCCGGCTCGTCGTCCTCTTCTACGACGATCCGGGACTGGCCAATGAGGAAGTCCAGCTCTTCGTAGGAGATATCGGGCGGAGGCGGTGCGAAAGCTATGGCGTATTCGCTATAGAGGCGACGGGGCGGTATTTTGAGGTGCTTTTCGGTAAGTTTCTCAATAAAATAGCGAAACTCGTCGGAAAAGTCAAAGACATTTTGTATGCGCGTATTGGAGGGGGTGAAGGGAGCTTTATTCTGGAAGGTGATGAGATTACCGCAGCCCAGGCTGATGACGAAGGTATAGCGCTCGGTAATGAGCTTGATCTGCGGGATGAAACACTGCGAGATGGGGGTGTCTTCTTCTTCTTTGCCGGGGTCGTCGAAGGCGTTCTCCCAGTCGGCGTTGGCGAGGTGGACTTTGACCCGTTTTTCTTCCCAGGTGGGGTCTGTGGCGTTATCGCTGGTGAGGCCGGGCGCTCGCTTGAGCTTGACGAGAATTATTTCCTCGCCCTTCCCCTTTCCTTGGGCCAGAAGAACGACTCCCCCTAAAAGGGCAAGAAGAAAAATCCGCACACGTCAAAGATACGAAGCCTCATAGAAGGCCCAATTGAATTCGGGCGTTTTCGCTGAGGCGGCTCATATCCCATGGCGGATCAAATGTTACTTCTACCTCCACGCTAGTGATGCCGGGAACTTTCTCCACGGCTTTTTTGACGTCGTCGGGCAAATGCTGGGCTGCCGGGCAAAAGGCGGAGGTAAGCGTCATCACGATTTTGGCCTGACCTTGTGGATTGACCTCAATGTGGTAGATGAGCCCCAGCTCGTAGATATTGACGGGAATCTCGGGGTCATACACTTCTTGCAGGGCTCGGATAATCGCTTCTTGGAGGAGGGCAGGGTCTTGCATAGGATTATAAATTTTCGGTGGAGACGAGCTCGTGGTGGCTCTCGTGAAGGGCGGCGTGGAGGGTGTGCCAGGGGAGGGTGGCGCACTTGACCCGCATGGGGTAGTTTCGTACCGCCCCAAAAGCCAGAAGATAATCCTGGTACTTCGGTGCGATGTGGCTGAAAGTCGGTGGCTCTTCTGCGGTAAGGAGGGCGTGAAAGGCTTCATATAGCTGCTCCACTTCGCTTAGGGGCAGGCCTTTGACGAGGGAGGTCATCACCGAAGCAGAGGCCTTACAGATGGCGCAGCTCTGCCCTTCAAAGCGAATATCCCGAATGGCCTCCCCGTCTACTTGAAGCGTCAGGTGCACCTGGTCGCCGCATAAGGGGTTGTAGCCTTCGGCGTGGTGGGTAGGCTGGGGTAGGCGACCGTAGTTTCGCGGGTAACGGCTGTGTTCCAAGATGATTTCCTGATAGAGGCTTTCCAGCTCGCTACTCATGGCGAAGGGATGGTAGAGGTTTGTGGAAAAATTCTACTGCGGCCAGGAGGGCCTCTTGGAGGGTTTGGAGCTCTTCGGGGAGGTTGTAGAAAGCGAGGGAGAGGCGGGCGGTAGCGGGCACGCCCAGTGCATCCATGAGCGGCTGGTTGCAGTGATGCCCCACGCGCACGGCGATCCCCCACGAATCCAGAAACGTGCCCAGGTCATGCGGGTGAATGCCTTCTATGTTGAAAGACCATATAGGGCCTCTCGGGCGGGCGGTGCCATAGAGGGTCAGTCCGGGCACGTTGCGTAAAAGCGTTTCGGCCAGGTCGGTCAGGTAGGCTTCATACGTCTGGATGAAGTCGTAGCCAACGGTGTCGGTGATGTAATGGATGGCCGTGGCGAGGACGATAGCTTCAGCTATGGCGGGCGTCCCAGCCTCAAACTTAGCCGGGGGTGGGGCATACCGGGTTTTCTCCCAGGTCACCCGCACAATCATATCCCCCCCACCCTGATAGGGGGGGAGCTTGCGACCCCAAGGGTGCCGCATGTACACTACCCCTATGCCCGTCGGCCCATATAGCTTGTGACCGGAAAAGACGAGAAAGTCCACGGGTAGCTTCTGTACATCAATGGCTTCGTGCACGATGCTCTGGCAGGCATCTAAGAGGACGGGGATGTCATGCGCCTTAGCGAAGGCTACGATCTCCTCTATAGGCGTGCGAGTGCCTAAGCCATTGGAGGTGTGGGTAATGGCAATGAGCCGCGTTCTGGGCGAAAGAAAATCTGGAAGCGCAGAAATATCCACCGCCCCCTCAGATGTGAGGGGAAGGGGTTTCAAGCGGAGGGGGAGCTCCTCTGCGACGAGCTGCCAGGGAACGATATTCGCGTGGTGCTCCAGGGTGGAGAGAATAATCTCGTCGCCCGGCTGAAAGTAGGCACGGCGTAGCCCCTGCGCGATGAGGTTAATCCCTTCTGTGGCGCCCCTGACGAAAATGATCTCCTCTGGTGAAGCGGCCCCGAGGAAGTGCTGGACTGTTTCGCGGGCCTTTTCGTAGAGGTGGGTGGCTTCTTGGGAGAGCCAATGGACGCCCCGGTGGATGTTGGCATTTTGCGTAGCGAGGAAGGTGGAGAGGCGCTCGATGACGACCCGGGGTTTTTGCGCTGTGGCAGCATTGTCAAAGTAGATGAGCGGCCGGCCAGAAGGGTGTGTCTGCGAGAGAATAGGGAAATCCGCTCGCAGCTGGCGGGCTTTTTCGAGGAGGGGGGTGGGGTTCATAGAGGTAGGCCGAGGTTGTGCCGGGCGTAGGTACGTAGGGCTTCGGTGGGGACGGATTCCAGTGCCTCCATGAGGAAGCCCTCGGCGATGAGCGCTCGAGCGGCTGAGTCGGGGATGCCCCGGCTACGTAGGTAGAAGAGCATCTCCCCTTGCAGGAAGCCGGTAGTTACCCCGTGGGTGCAGCGCACATCGTCGGCGAAGATTTCCAGCTGGGGACGGCTATACACTTCGGCGCCGTTTTCCCAGAGGATGGCTTTGTGGGATTGGTAGGCGTTGGTTTTCTGGCCTTCGCGGGCCACATGGATACGGCCCAGAAAGACCCGCCGCCCGCCTTTGAAGGCGATAGAGCGGAAAAGCTGGTTGCTATGGGTGTGGGGAGCCAGGTGAGAAATGCGAATGGCCGTGTCGCAGAGTTCGTTTTCATGGGGGGTGTGGGCGCCATAAAGGAGGCCTTCTGCTCCCGGGCCTGTCAATAGTACCCGGCTCTCCGTGCGAATCCACCGATACCGACCGGGAAAGCTATAAAAAGACAGATGCGCCTCCTGCTGAATGGTTGTAGAAAAGAGGAAGAGCACGCTACCCTGCACACCTTCGGGCGCGGCATGGTAGAACGTGAGCCTGGCCCCCGCTTCTAAGGCAATATGCAGTTGAAGGAGGAGTAGCGCCTCGGGATGTGTGGGGGTATTCAGGAGCACCTCGGCCTGGACGCCGGAGGGCACATGCAAGGCATAGAAAGTAGGAGCTGCCTGCTGGGGCGTAGGCTGGCTAACCGCGAGCGTGTAAAAGCCATCTTTCGGCAGGGTGGCTGCCGCATAGCGGGTAGCTCCCGAGAGGATGAGCCGTTCCCAGGGCGTGGTGGGCGCGGGAAGGCTCTCCAGGGCTGGCGAGCTTTCTACGGCCTCTGGACGGATGGGGTGCGGGGAAACGCCCGGCAAAGAAGGGAGAGGCGCTTCTTCGGATAGAACGGCCTGGCCGAGCTGCCAGGGGGTGCGGAGAATGGAAAGGGGGGTGTATTTCCACTCTTCATGGAGGCTTTCGCCGGGGAAAAGCGCAGCGAGCGTGTCGGGTCCCTGGGCGGCGGCGAGTTTATCTCGAAGGGTGCCAGGCAAAGAGGAGTTATTTTCTCGCAAAAGCTTCTCTAAGTGGGCTGCTCCCGCTTCTAAGGAAAGGGGCGTAACCGTGACTGTGTTCATACCACCTGCGACAGGAAGGGTTCGTAGCCTTTTTCTTCCAGCGCTAACGCCAACTCCGGCCCGCCTGTCCGCACAATCCGCCCATCCGCCAGAATATGCACGAAGTTCGGCGTGAGGTATTGGAGAATGCGGTGGTAGTGGGTGATCACGAGGAAGGCGTTATCGGGGCGGTGTAGGCTCATGACGGCTTCGGCAACGATGCGCAGGGCGTCTATGTCCAATCCGGAGTCGGTTTCGTCGAGGATGGCGAGGCGGGGATTCAGCACGGCCATCTGGAAGATTTCGGCGCGTTTGCGTTCGCCGCCAGAGAACCCCTCATTGACGCTTCGGGTGAGGAAGGCTGGGTCTAACTTGAGGAGGGCGGCCTTTTCTCGGAGGAGGCTCATGAGCTGGGCCGTGTCTATGGGGTCTTCACCTTTAGCGGCTCGGTGCGCGTTGAGCGCGGCCCGTAAAAACTGCACCATACTCACGCCAGGTATTTCCACGGGATACTGAAAGGCCAGGAAGACTCCGGCGTGGCTGCGCTCCTCGGGGCCGAGCGAAAGAAGGTCTTGCCCCTCAAAAAGCACTTCGCCTTCTGTCACCTCATACCCCTCTTTACCAGCTAAAACAGCCGCCAAGGTGCTTTTGCCAGCGCCATTAGGCCCCATTATGGCGTGAATCTCACCAGGCCTGACGTTAAGAGAGAGCCCCTTCAAAATGGGCTTACCTTCCACAGAAGCATGTAGGTTGCGTATTTCCAGCATAGGTTTTCTGAGTTTTTTGAGGTTATCCGACGCTGCCCTCGAGGCTAATGGCGAGGAGTTTGCGTGCTTCCACGGCAAATTCTAACGGCATCTGGGCTAAGACTTCTTGGCAGTAGCCATTGATGATGAGTTCTACGGCTTCCTGCGTGGGGATGCCCCGCTGATTGCAGTAAAAGAGAATCTCTTCGCCGATGCGGGAGGTCGTGGCTTCGTGTTCTACGATGGCCGTGGGGTTTTTGGTCTCAATATAGGGGAAAGTATGGGCGCCGCACTGAGAGCCGATCAGGAGGGAGTCGCACTGGGAGAAGTTGCGGGCGTTTTCGGCGCTGGGGAGGACCTGCACCAGCCCGCGGTAGGTATTGTCACTTTTCCCTGCGGAGATGCCCTTGGAGACGATGCGGCTGCGGGTGTTTTTGCCAATGTGAATCATTTTTGTGCCCGTGTCAGCCTGCTGGTACTTATTCGTAACGGCGACGGAGTAAAACTCCCCGACGCTATTATTGCCTTTGAGGATGACGCTGGGGTATTTCCAGGTGATGGCGGCGCCGGTTTCCAGCTGCGTCCAGGAGATTTTGGCGTTTTCGTGGGCGATGCCGCGCTTAGTAACGAAGTTGAGCACGCCGCCCCGGCCTTCCTTATCGCCCGGGTACCAGTTTTGAATGGTAGAATACTTGATGTAACTGCCTGGTAGGGCAATGAGTTCTACCACGGCGGCATGGAGCTGGTGCTCAGAGCGGGCGGGGGCCGTACAGCCTTCCAAGTAGCTGACGTAGGCCCCTTCATCGGCGACGATGAGCGTGCGCTCAAACTGCCCTGTCTTTCGGGCGTTGATGCGGAAATATGTAGAAAGCTCCACGGGACAACGCACCCCCTTCGGAATATACACAAAGGAGCCGTCACTAAAAACGGCGGAGTTAAGCGCAGCGAAGAAGTTGTCATTGTAGGGTACGACGGTGCCGAGGTATTTTTTGACGAGGTCGGGGTGATTTTGGAGGGCTTCACTCATGGAGCAGAAGATGATCCCCATCTTAGCTAGGCGCTCTTTGTAAGTAGTAGCCACGGAGACGCTATCCAGGACGGCATCTACGGCGACGCCGGCTAAGATGGCTTGCTCCTCCAGAGGTATACCCAACCGCTCAAACATGCGCTTGATTTCGGGGTCTATTTCGTCCAGGCTTTTGGGCTGTTTTTCACTGAGGGCCTTCGGGCTGGCGTAGTAATAGGCATCTTGGTAGTCAATCGGGTCATAATGTCCATTGAGCCAGTGGGGTTCTTTCATGGTTTTCCAGGCCCGGTAAGCCCGCATGCGAAAGTCCAGCATGAAAGGCGGTTCGCTCTTCTTTTGCCAGATGTATTCGATGATGTCTTCGCTAAGGCCCTTGGGCGCCAGCTCTTCTTCGAGAGGCACCTCAAAGCCCCACTTGTACTCGTTCTCCAAGTGGGCTTCTAAGACCGCTTGGGGGTCGTCAGGCAGGTGATTTTGGGTTTGCATAGGTTGTTTAGATTTAGACTGGGTCTAAGTTACCAAAAACATTTTAGTTGGGCTGGGGGTTCGCTCGGCGGCGGTAAGTGGTGAGGGTGGCTTTCTCCAAGCGCTGGATGGCGATGGGGGTGAAGTCTTCCAGAAGGAGGTCTCCCAGGAGGTTATGGGGGTCCGAGAAGCAAACCTCCATGTCTAACCAGAGGAGGGTATCTTGGGCTAAGATTTCGCATGCAGGAAGGTCAGAATAGCGGGTGGCGCCATAAAGACGTAACTGGATGCGAAGCTCATGGGAGAGCCGCTCTAAAGGCTCGGGGTGCAGGTCAGGGAAGGGTACGCCTGCGAAGAGTTTCTCCCGCAGAGGATAAGCCAGGGTTGGGGGCATGAAGTCGGGAGAAACGATGAGGAGCTGGCGGGGAGGTTTTTGAGAGATGACATGGGCGATTTGGGGGAGGCGGGGATCAGGCGGTCGGGGCGTGGGATGGAAGGTGATTGCCCAGGCCGCCACTAATCCCCCCATGAGAAAGACCCGAATAGGAGCCTGCCAGAGACTTACCGCACTCCCCACAGCCCAAAAGTACAGGATAGCTGAAGGCACAAAATACCGAGCCTGCCACAAGGGTTGACTCCAGCCCACGATTACCATAAGGCTTATCAGCAAGGGGAAACCTAATAAGGGTAGCCTTATCAAGGGAGGGGCCTTGGAAACACGAAAATAAGACAAAAACTGCCACCTGCCAGTCAAAAGCATCACACTCAAACTCCACACACTCAAAGCAAGGACAGTCGGAACAGGCCTATTGGAAAAGGTCCAAAGTATATTATAGAGGCTCTCCGGTGAGAAGCGAGAAGCATGCCCCGTAGCATGGTAACTGGAAGCCCGATCCGCAAAAACCAGTGCCACTTAGGAGAAGCTCCCATAAGGGGGGGTTATTCCCCCGATAGAGGTAGCTAATTAGCACGCTGGGGCGCAGGTGGGCCACCGCCCAGCTGAAAATTTCGTCTACCCAAATAGGGGCCTCACTTAGGCGGTAATAACGCACGGCTAAGGCTAAAAAGAATACCCCTCCTAAAGTCAAAATCGGGAGCCTTCGGATAAGCCATCGCCGCACTTTGCAAATGTGGTAACTTTATAGCGTGCGGTGGCGATACTATCCTTCTTGGGTGGGTCTTATGGGATGGGCAGGTGTATGGGTGGTGGGTTTTATCGCTGCTAACTGGCAAAAAATAAAGCCTTTTAGGCGTGAGTCTTTTCCTCCGCCGCTGCCGAGCGTGTCTCTGCACGCAGTAGATAGTCTTCTGCTTCTCAATGTGCCGGGGCTTTCTCGATACCGCATAGCACGTTTTCTCGAAGTGCGAGCACAGCTGGGCCCCCTCCGGAGCTGGGAAGAGGTGGAGGTACTCTTAGATAGCGCGGCTACAGCGTATCTCCAGGGCTGGCTGGCAGCGGACTTTCCCCCAGACACCTTTTCCCTGCAAAATCTCAATGCCGTAGATAGTGCTGATCTGGTAGTGCTTAGGATTTGCCGGCCTGTGGCGGCGGGGCGGGTAATCCGTTATCGGTATAAGGTCAAAGGCTTTTCGGACTGGGCCCAGGTAGATTCCCTGCGGGGGCTTTTAGGCATAGAACGGTACCGGCTGCGGCGCTATACCACGCTGGGGCCACCGCCCGCCTCCGTGATGCAGGGGGAGGGGAAAAGGGACAGAAAGCGGCCGAGCTACCCCCTCCTGGACCTCAATGCCGCTTCGGCAGAGGAGCTGGAGCGCCTGCCGGGCATTGGCCCCAAAACGGCCGAGCGTATCGTTCGCTACAGGGAGAAGCTCGGCTACTTCGTCTCGCTGGACCAGCTAAGGGAAGTGTGGGGCCTTCGGGAAGAGAATCTAAATCGGGCTTTACCCTATCTAAGAGTAGAAACCCGCGGGCGGCCTTTATCTTTACGGACGGCTTCGGTGGAGGAGCTGGCGGCTCATCCGTATATATCCTGGAAGTTAGCCAAGTCCCTTATCCGCTACCGCCGTCAATGGGGGGAGGAGCCCATTCCTGTGGAGGTATGGCGGGAATGGCTTCCCGATACGCTCCGCAATCGTTTAGAGCCGTACCTTACCGGCGAATAACTTTGCACCCATGCTATTGGAGAGAGAACTGCGGGAGGTAGTTCGAGAGATTCCCGACTTTCCTCAACCGGGGGTGATTTTTAAGGATATTTCGCCGTTGTTTTTGCGGCCTCGGCTGGTGGAACGGTGCGTGGAGGAGTTGGCTCGCCTTTTTCGAGTGCTGGATGTGAATAAAGTAGTGGGCATTGAGAGTCGGGGCTTTCTTTTGGGGCCGATGATTGCGCTGGAGTTAGGGGCGGGCTTTGCCATTGTACGTAAGAAAGGCAAGCTCCCCCAAGTGGCTGCCAGCATTTCGTATGAGTTAGAATACGGTTCTGCCACCATTGAAATGGCAAAGGAAGTCATAGAGGCTGGCGACCGGGTGTTGATTCATGATGATCTTTTAGCGACGGGGGGTACGGCGGCGGCAGCGGCCAAGCTCGTGGAAAATATCGGCGCTAAGGTGGTTGGCTTTGCCTTTCTGATAGAGCTGGCCCATTTAGGCGGACGAGAAGCGCTGGAACCCTTCCAAGCTCCCATAAAGACCATCCTCACTTACGAGCGCTAACGGCCTGAAGCCAACGATAAAACGGCTCCATGGGAGCCTGCTCTAAGGATGCGATGCAGGGATAGGGGGCTTTTTGAGAAAGGGTGTATTGGCAAAACCACCCACACCCATAGCACGACATGGGCCGATGCAGGATGAAAGGCTGGTAGGGAAAAGACGCAGGATACGGAAAAAAGCGTCCCCAGTGTCCGCCCCCCATCAGGACGAGGGTGGGACTACCCCAAGTGGCGGCAATATGTGTAAGACCAGTATCTACGCCGATCACTCCCCACGCCTGACGCAGCACTGCTATGCTCTCTGTGAGGGTGAGAGAGCCAGTTAGGTCTTCTACCCTGTGCGGGGGCAAAAACTTCCTCAGCTCCTGCACGTAAGGTCGCTCCTTTTTACTTCCTAAGAAAACGATAGGCAGGTTGAGCTTTCCGGTGATTTCTTTGAGGAGCTCACCAAATACGGCCAAAGGGACTATCTTATAAGGGACGGAAGCACCGGGCATAGCTACCAGGTAGGCAGGGAAGGGGACCTCTACCTCCGGCCAAGACTGCGCTAATAGCCGCGCGTAAACACCAAAGTCCGGCGGCGCGATTTTCAAGATTTGGGCGATATGGGTGTAAAGGTGCCATTCGTGGGGGGCTTTTTCAGGCGGGGGCCACACCCGCTCGTAAAGCCGAGCCTCTAAGTAGTGGCGCAGCGAGGGGGGTTCTAACGCCTCAGGATGACCAGCTATACTTTGCCGCGTCGATGCCGGATAAAACCACGCCAGGCTATCCTCTACGGCGATGCGCCGGCGAAGGGTGGTATTGAGAAGAAGACCCGGGGGCTTCTTCTTCAAGAGGGTCCAGGTTTGGCGCCGATAAGTAGGCGAACGTAAAAGCTTTTGGGGGACTAAGGGGGTTATCTTATCAAATAAGCCCGTAGAGTGGGCTAAATCCGCCCAGAGGGAGTTGGCTAAGAGGTGGATTTTTCGGTCGGGGAAGGCTTTTTTGAGGGTGGCTACGAGCGGCAGCCACAGCCAAAAGTCACCTATTCCATCCAGGCGAGGCAGGATGAGCCAGCCTGCGTCCGAGCTACGCCGAGGCCGCCCAGAAAGGAGCATTTCCCCCACGGCCCAGCCGCTACGCAAAAAGACGCGGCCCCTCGCCTCTCCCTGGCGAAGGGCCGAGCGCCAATTCCCCACAAAAATCACAGATTACCTCGTCGGGCCTGCTCTCGCTCTATCGCCTCAAATAACGCCTTGAAGTTACCCTTCCCAAATGATTTGGCCCCCTTGCGCTGGATAATCTCGTAGAATACCGTGGGCCGGTCCTGCACCGGCTTCGTAAAGATTTGCAGGAGATACCCCTCATCATCCCGGTCTACGAGAATACCCAGCTCTGACAATTCAGACAAGGCTTCATCAATCTTTCCCACCCGGGCCAGGAGGTCTTCGTAATAAGTCTTTGGCGTCTCTAAAAACTCCACACCCCGCCGCCGCAGCTCCCGAACCGTGTGCAGAATATCCTCCGTCGCCAGCGCAATATGCTGAGCGCCCTGCCCGTGGTAGAACTCCAGATACTCCTCAATCTGCGACTTACGCCGGCCCTGAGCGGGTTCGTTGATGGGGAACTTGATATACCCGTTGCCATTGGCCATGACTTTGCTCATGAGGGCTGAGTATTCGGTAGAGATGTCTTTATCGTCAAAGGAGATAAGCTGCCGAAAGCCCATGACATCCCGGTAGAAGGCGACAAACTGATTCATTTCGCCGAGGTAGACATTGCCTACGATGTGATCGACATGCTTGAGGCCCACCGGTTCGCTTTTACCGAAGCCCCTCCACGGTATGAAGCCCGGGAGGAAGGGGCCGTTGTAGTTTTTGCGCTCGACGAAGATATGTACGGTATCCCCGTAGGTGTGGATGCCTGAAAGCACCACGTGGCCATGCTCATCTTCCAGGCGGGTGGGCGGCATGAAGGCCCGGCCCCCGCGCTTGGTGGTTTCCTCAAAGGCTTTCGTGGCGTCTTCTACCCAGAGGGCGATCGTCCGCACCCCATCCCCATGCCGGTAAATATGGTCAGCGATGAAGTTGCCCGGATGGTAAGGCGTGGTCAGGACGAGCGTTACCTTGCCTTGGCGCAGGACATAGCTGGCCGCTTCTCGGTAGCCGGTTTCCAGGCCCCGATACGCCACCGGCTGAAATCCAAAAGCATGTTGATAATAATACGCGGACTGCTTAGCATTCCCGCAGTAAAACTCTACATAATCCGTGCCGAGGATAGGGAGAAAGTCTTTTTCCTCGGCGACAGGTGCGGTTTTTTCGGCTATCGTCGTCATAGGCTTATACGTTTTGGGTTTGTTTCAGGTTCTCGGGGAGCCAGGAGAGGTAGTAGTCTTTTATCTCAATGGCGAGGGCCTCTGGGGTGAGGTGCAAGGGGCGGAAGGTATCTACCATGACGGCGAGCTCACGGGTTTCTTTGGCGCCGATGCTTTTTTCTACGGCGCCGGGGTGCGGCCCATGCGGAATGCCCATCGGATGCAACGTAATCATCCCCCGCTCTACATGCTTACGGCTCATGAACTCCCCTTCCACGTAGTAGAGCACCTCGTCGGAGTCTACGTTACTGTGGTTGTAGGGAGCTGGGATGGCCAGCGGGTGATAATCGTATAGCCTTGGCACGAAGGAGCACACCACAAACTGCCGCGCTTCAAAGTTCTGATGCACCGGCGGCGGCTGATGGACCCGCCCCGTTATCGGCTCAAACTCATGAATGGAAAACGCATACGGATACGAGCAGCCATCCCACCCTACAAAGTCAAACGGATGCGTAGCGTAAATATAGTCAAATACCACCCCCCGCTTTTTGATGCGGATGAGGAATTCCCCCCGCTCGTCGTGGGTCTCGAGGTCCTGCGGCGGCCGTAGGTCCCGCTCGTGAAAAGGCGAGTGCTCCAGGAGCTGACCGTACTCATTCATGTACCGCTTCGGGAAGCGAATAGCCCCGCAGTAAGACTCTATGATGAAGAGCCGATTCTGCGGCGTATCAAAGTGAAGCTGGTAAATGACGCCCCGCGGAATGTGCAAGTAATCGCCCGGCCGGAAAGGGACCTTTCCATAACCTGTGCGAAGTTCGCCCGTGCCTTCATGTACGAAAATCAGCTCGTCGGCCGAGGCATTTTTGTAGAAGTAGTCCGAAAAGCCTCGGGTAGGCGCTGCCAGGGAAAGGTGCACATCGTCATTGAAAAGCACGATCACCCGACTCTGTAGGTAATCGTCCTTAGGCTGGATTTGGAACCCCCGGAGCGCCCGGTGCTGCATGTTATTGTCGATAGCGGCCGTTGGACGTAGGTCCAGCGTCTTGTCGGAGATGGCTTTTACGATGGTGGGGGGATGCACATGATATATCAAGCTATACAAGTCTGAGAAGCCTTCGGTGCTCACCAGCTCTTCGGCGTAGAGGTGGCCGTTTTCTCGGAATTGGATGTGTCTTTTGGAGGGGACTTGGCCCCGTCGCACATAATAAGGCATGTGGCAAAAATAATAAAAAAGCGGCGACCATAAGGCCGCCGCCTGAAGGGATGGGGGAATCTCTCTTACTGGTAGGTTCGGGGGATGATGGACTCAAACTCAAAGGTAACCGTATCGGGGGGCGTGACATTACGCCGGATGCCTCGCAGCCGCCCGCTGACCTGCGTAAACCGGAAGGTGAGGCTTTCGACAATGAGTGTATCGGTGTTATCGGTGGTGGCATAGAAGTGAGAGTAGCCCGTTACGATGTTGCCCCCTACTGGTTTTAGATTGGAGATTTGGGCGAAGCCGCTGACAAGTGTTGGCGTGCCGCCAGTAGTGTCTATATCCAGGCGAATTTGGGCATATCGAAAGAAGTTTAGGGTAGGGTCGCCCCATCGCGCTATAAACAGCGTCAGGGTGTCGATGTTATAGACATCACACGGGGCTTGGCTATAATAAACATAGTTGTAGCTTTCCCGGACGCGCTGATTATTAAGAGGTGTCCTGGGCGATGATGGTGCCTTTGATGTAGCCTTGCTGGTAGGGAGCGACGTAATCGGGACCGGCGGGACCCTGCGGGCCGGCGGGACCCTGCGGGCCGGCCGGCCCTTCCGGCCCGCGCTTACACGCTAAGAGCGTTAGCGTGAGGACCACAAAAGGCTGCACTAAACCCTGTTTCATACCTTATTGAGCTTGTAGGGGGGCTTCTGTGCTTGTCCTTGACGCTGATAAGGGACGAGGCGATAAACCCGGGAGAAAAATTCCACCGTGGCCGTATCAGCAGGGGTCTTGCTACGTTTGACGTAGACCAGCTGCCCACGCACCAGGGTATCTCCTGTAAGAGTCAGGCTCGTTACATAAGCGGTGTCCTGTGAGAAGGAATAGGAATAGCTCAGCCTGTAACGCGAGACAGAGTTGCTCGAAATGTCAAGGAGATCACCATAAAGGCCGGTAACCCAGGTAGTATTGGTACTTTTCTTGTGTTCCAGATCTATACTCATGTAGCCGCCCCTTTCTGCCTCTCGATATAAAGATATCTGAATGGTATCGGGCTGGTTAGGTTCAGGCGTCCATGTGCCAGGTATGGAACTCCATATAGGGAGATAGGTGTAGTTGAAGCTCAGTTGGAAGTCTTGGTTTCTGGTAATATCCCGGCCTTTGACGGTGCCACGGATGTAGCCTTCTTCCGAGCGAGTCAGGTTTTGGCCTGGGGGACCTTGTGGACCTGCGGGACCTTGTGGACCTGCGGGACCCTGCGGGCCGGCTGGCCCTTGCGGCCCTTCCTTACCTCGGCAATTCCACAGGAGCGATGCTCCCAAAACCGCTAAAAGCGCCCAAATGCGCATGCTAAGGATTCGCATGGGCCAAAGATACGATGCTATCACTATGCCGGATAAATAGCAACGCGATGTTTGGTTTTCCTGGCGGCGGGTAGGGGGAGGTTTTGCCCTGCATGCGGCGGGTTTGGCTTATCTTTGGAGGGATATGGCTGTGCGACCAGCAGAAAAGCCCCCCTGGCTCAAAGTCAAACTGCCCAGCGGTGAAAACTACCGCTTTGTGCGCAGCGTCATCGACGAAAACCGCCTCCATACCGTCTGCGAGAGTGCCCATTGCCCCAATATGGGCGAATGCTGGGGAGCCGGCACTGCCACCCTCATGCTCCTGGGCAATATCTGCACACGTTCCTGCGGCTTCTGCGCGGTGCTTACGGGCCGGCCGACAGAACTGGACTGGGAAGAGCCCGAGCGCGTCGCCCGCGCCGTGGAGCTCATGAAGCTCCAGCACTGCGTCCTGACCTCGGTCAACCGCGACGAACTCAAAGATGGCGGCGCCGAAATCTGGGCCCGCACCATCCGCGCTATCAAGACCCGCTGCCCCGGCACCACCATCGAGGTGCTCCTGCCCGACTTCAAGGGCAACTGGGACGCCCTCTACCGCGTCCTTGAAGAAAAGCCCGACGTCGTCTCCCACAACATGGAGACCGTGCCCCGCCTCTATCGCCAGGTGCGCCCCCAGGCGAAATACGAGCGGAGTCTGGAATTTATCCGCCGCACGAAGGAAGCCGGCTTCCGTACCAAGTCCGGCGCCATGCTGGGTATCGGCGAAACCCACGAGGAAATACTGGCGCTGATGCAGGACCTTTTAGACCATGGGTGCGATGTCCTGACCTTAGGCCAATACCTCCAGCCGACGCCCCAGCACCTGCCCGTTCAGCGTTTCGTGACGCCCGAAGAGTTTGAGATGTACCGGCAAATCGGCCTGGAAATGGGGTTTGACTACGTAGAAAGTGGGCCGCTCGTGCGCTCGTCGTACCATTCTGAGCGCCATGTGAAACCCCGGCGCAGCCCATGACGTTTCTCCAGCCGGCGCTGCTGTGGGGACTCATAGCGCTGGCCGTCCCCATCATCGTGCATTTTTTCTACCTGCGCCGCAGTAGAAAGTACGTCTTTACCCAGACGCGGCTCTTAGAGAAGCTCCTCCAAGCAAGCCGCCCCTATCTCCGGATAAACCACCTGATCCTCCTGCTAATACGGCTGGCGATCGTGGTGGTAATCGTGCTTCTCTTTGCGAAGCCGGTGTGGAGCACGACGCCGCTGGCGCGGGGCGGTAAGGTCTCGGCCCTTATCGTCGTGGATGTCTCCCCCTCCATGCGGGAAAAGCTCCCAGGCGGCCTGGCCTTCCTCAGGCAGGTTCTGTCGCAGGAGCGAGACCTGGAAGAGGTCAAGGTGCTCTCTACGGAGCGGCTGTATGCCGAGGGGCGCTTCCGCTCGGTGCGAGAAGGCCTCGAAGCCCTACATACCATCCAGCCGACCGACATGGGCTATCCCCTCAGCCGGGTCCTCCAAAACCTTGACGTGCACTTTGCGGGCGCCCAGGGCGAAAAACGCCGGGTATATATCCTGTCGGACTTTCAGGCGGCATCGGTGGGCGATGTGCGCGCCCTCCCCAAGGAAGCCGAGTATGTGCTCCTCCCCATGCCGCTGGACCTCGCTGGCAATGCCTACATCGACTCGGTGCGGGTGCGCTATGCGGGCGGGCAACGTATCCTCGCCTGGCACCTGCAAGGCGATAAGGCGCGCAGCTACACGCTTCGCTTGGGTGCGGAGCGGACACGCATAGCGGGCCCGGGCTGGCAGGAAGCCCCCTGGCCACCTTCTCAAGGCGCCCTTACCCTGGAGATCGCGGGAGATGCGGTCAGCTTTGACAATCGATTCGCTGTGGGTCTTCTCCAAGGCGGGGAGCGAGAACGGGGCATGAGCCTGGAAAGTGACGTAGGGGTGCCCGGCGCTTTTACCCGCCTATCACGCCTCCTCGGAATCCCGCTCAAAACCGGCTGGAACGACTCCGCAGCGGTGGCTGTGTGGGTGGACGCGCTTCCCGCTGATGGCCGGTGGGCGACCTGGGTGGAAAAAGGCGGCCTCTTAGTCGTTTTCCCCCCCCGGGGGCTGAATACCGCTCGGTGGAGCCAGAGCTTCCTCAGCCGGCGGCTGGAGCTCACCAGCCCGGCAGCCCTCCAGCGGCCCACCGAAGGGCTGCGCCCGCTAAGGCACGAGCTGTGGGAGGGCGTCTTTCAGGAGCGGCCCGCCGAAGGCGTCGTGCCGGCCTTCTTCCAGGCGAGGCAGCTTTACCAGTTTCGGAGCGCAGGGGCCTATCCCCTCCTCGCTACCGATGGCGGCGAAGTCCTCCTCTGGGAAGTCCCGTGGGGCAACGGACGGGTCTATCTTTTCACCTTTCCGTGGGCAGACGCCAACTTCGGGGAGCAGAGCCTTTTCCCGGTGTTTTTTGAGCGGGTGTATGCCCTCAGGAGCGGGCAGCGCAGCGAAGTCGGCGCGGTCTTTCTGGGGCGGACGCAGAACGTCTCCCTTCCCGGCGCAGAAAGCCCCATCCGGCTAAAAGCCCTCCAAGGCGGGATGGAGATCGTCCCCCCGCAGCGCCGCGCCGGCCCCCACGTAGAAATCCAGATAGGCGACTACCCGCTATCGGCCGGGCTATATGCCGTGCTTGCCGACAAGGTGCCCCTTGGCTACTTGGGCGTCAATATCAGCCCGGAGGAATCCGCTTCCCCGCCGATGGCGCTAAGCAGCTGGGAAGTGGCCGGCCTTCGCACGCGCATCGTCGCCCCCGAAGGCTCTGCCAGCGAGAAAAAAGGCTGGGCTTTGCGCTGGCGGGGCTGGCAGCTGTGGGCCCTGCTGGCTGTGGCTTTGCTTATGCTGGAAGCCTGGTGGGCCAAGCGCCTTTTACGGGTGCCGCTGCCGGTGGGAGCAGCCCCCGCCGCCTAATATCCCCCCATCTACAGCAAGGGAGCTCAGGCACGCACAGACAGCCGCGCCCACGCCTCCAGTACCAGCCGGCGGGTCCGATACGCTGCCCCCTGGCGAAGCTCCTTCTCTTTG
>Ga0209691_1000372_pt1 | contig 32108 bp, 27 predicted proteins | sample YNPMSBMetaG_FD_187120 | JGI IMG/M metagenome (GOLD analysis project Ga0209691, IMG submission 187120) | Anoxygenic and chlorotrophic microbial mat microbial communities from Yellowstone National Park, USA - YNP MS-B MetaG (SPAdes) (version 2) ... | reverse complement strand
GTTTGCGAAAAGGGCGAACTCTGGGAATGATTGCAGCGTCATACCGATGCTGAACCAATGCGGCTAGTCAGAGGCCGTAAGAACCCCGTTGCTCCTTAGACGAACCATTTGTACTGAACTCAAGAAAGAAGCGGCAGGTTTTCTCGGTCCCTTGATCAGCCAGGCGGTCCTTGTTCACCATTCCAGGAGTCATAACAATGAGGGCTGTTCATGCCGTTCAGGCAGTCGGAGTTGTGATGCGATGGGTGGGATGTGTCAGCGTGGTGGGATGGGGGCTGATGGCTCAAACCATCGTAGCAGGAGCAGACCCATCGTCAAGCGGTGATCCGCCGCCAGCAGTTGTGGTCAAGGTTGGCAAGCTCTCAGCGACTGCTCCGCGGGAGTGGAAGAATGAAAAGCCGAACAATCGCCTGCGCTCTTACCAGTTCCGCCTGGCCGGAATGGATGGTCTGCCGGATGCGGAGATCGCGATTTATCCGGAGAGCCATCCCAGTCCTGAGAAGAACTTTCCCCGTTGGCAGGCCCAGTTTGTACCCCCGGAAGGTAAAACGATAGCGGATATCAGCCGCATCGGGGTGTGGGAATTGCCAATGGCCAAAGCCCATTACCTGGACATTCAGGGAACTTGGAGGTACCGTGAGCGGCCTAAGGACCCCACCTCCAAAGAGATGATTCTCGAGAACTACCGTGCGATCTGGGTGATCGTGGCAGAGAAAGATGAAGCCACGCACATCCGCTTCAGTGGCCCCGCCCCGGTCGTGGAGAAGTATTACCAGGGTTTCGAGCAATGGCTCAAGTCCCTGAAGTAGCTATCGACTCATCAGTCAGATCGTTCCACGCCGACGGGCCCGTATCGAGTGCGGGAAGAGTTGTTCCTGGAGCAGATTCCCTGCTTCATCGAAGGGCAGCGGTTGGGGTTCGCCGACCACCTGCAGATCCAAACGTTGCCGGGCTTCTTCAGCCAGGGGAGCAGAAACCCAAAGTTCTGCCACCTCCAGAGTATTGGGAATCAGGCATAGCTTGATTTGATCAAGCTGAGGTTGCCAGCAGGTTTGCAAGCAAGCCGCAATGACTTCCCGGTCGGTGTCGAAGGCTATAGGCAATTTGCTCCGCCAGAGGAAACGAGCTGTGAGGTTGTTCATGCGGAACGGCAGAGGATCGATGGCTGCTATAGCCCGCGTCGTGGTCAGATCAGCGATGCCGATTCCTGTGGCGTTGCCGTGGCTTTCCGGGGAAACATCGAGCAGCCCGATTCGGGTGATCCGGGGGATATTGGTCTCCATTTCCGGAGAAGCCTCGATGAGCATACGGCCCACGACATTCGGATCTAATCCTGCTCCTGAGTAATTTTTGCCGCATTCGCCGACGATCAGGACGTCCAGGGCAGGGAAGGGGATGCGTCCCATCAACTGCCGGGCCTGTTCTAAGAGTTGCGGTTCCCGCTCCCAGAGGTCTTCGCGGTCCACCACTTCGACATGGGCCGTCTCTTCGTGGGCATTTTCCAGTATGGCCAGGCCACCGAGGAACGGAGTTTTTTCCAGCACTACCTTGGCAGATTCCGGCATCATGTCCCGCAGTCCGCGGGTGCCGAAACTGTGCACCTGGTCGGCCCCCTGGCGTTTTCCCAGACCGATCACGAGCATTTTGAGGATACCGCTCTCGAAGCGTCCCCGGAAATCCGTGTGGGGTTTGACACGCGAAATGGTGATCACACCGTCGGCGGCCAGAGCATTGCGGTCCCACCAGACCGGCTGTCCCCAGGAATTGTGCCCGATGCAGACGGCGTCCATATCCGTCAGGACCGGAACCCCCAGGTGTGCCTCATCGATCTGGTAACTTGCAAGCAGTTCCCGTTGACCTTCCGAAGTGGCACCCCCATGCGACCCCATCGCTGCGACAATGAATGGTTGGGCACCGCGTTCCCGTAATACGGCCAACGTAGCACGAACGATCGTCACATAATGGCGAATTCCACGGCTTCCACAAGCCACAGCAATACGCATCCCTGCTCGAATGCGACTGAGGGTACGCGAACGATGCCAAGCCCCGGTGACTGCTGATGCTACATCAGCAATCTCCGGTTGCGGGGCGATCTGGCGAACCAGTTGCACATGCGGGAATTGCACAATCGGCTGGTCTCCTTGCTGTCGATGTTATCGCTGCCCATAACGGGTCCACTAACGATGAATCCCCTCTTCACGCCGGATCAGACGATCATTCCGGGATCACACGCAGGGTCAGGCGTTGATTCTGCCGCAGGATTGTCACCTCCACAGGGGAGCCACTTTTCTGCCGGCTCATGACCGTCATATAAGTGCTGATGTTTTTGATCGTTTCTCCCGCTATGGCAACAATCAGATCCCCCTCCTTGATCCCTGCTTTTTCGGCCGGACCACCTGGAGTGACACCATCGACCAGAACACCGCCATCCTCGCTTTCATAATTGCCGGGACGGATACCCAAGCGCGGCATCTGAGTGCGAGAGGGGGTTTGGGCTTTGGGGTCTGTCGGGTCCCGCCAGACATCACGAGTCACCTGATACTTCGGCTTTTCCGGCAGATTGGCGGCGAGTTGGATCAAGCGTTCGGCAAAATCCACGACTTCGGCCATCCCCTCATAATTCAAGGTATCTGCTTTGTCCGAAGGACGGTGATAATCTCCGTGGGTCCCGGTGTAGAGAAACAATACAGGTACCCGCTTGCGATAAAAAGAATCGTGGTCGCTGGGACCGGTGCCGGCGGCTAGGGTTCTCAGATATAAGCCGGGGTTGCCGTTGGCCTGCCGGACCAGGGATTCCAAGCCGGTACCGGTTCCTACCCCATAGACGAGCAACCGCTCTTTCTTTTCCCAACCGAACCAATCGGCAGGAACAAGCCTGGCGCGACCGATCATGTCCATGTTGATCATCAAAGCGGTTGTCTCTAGGGGGTAGAGGGGTTCTTTGCAGTAATGGAGGGAACCATAAAGACCACGTTCCTCCGCGCTAAAAGCGATAAAGAGCAAGCGCCGTCCTTGACGCTGGGGCTGTGAGGCAAAGCGGTAGGCTAGTTCGATCAAGCCGCTGGTACCGCTGGCGTTGTCATCTGCACCAAAGTGAATTTTGCCGCGGGCATTTGCCCCCCCCAGACTGCCGATGGTCCCGTAACCGATGTGGTCATAATGGGCGCCGATCACAATCGTCTCGTGGGACAGCGGCCCAGAACCTTCCAGAACCCCGACCACGTTCTTGCACTTGTACTCTGTGCGTTCGACACGGACCGTGGCTTGCAGAGTCCAACCTTCGAGCGGCAAGGAACGGGGACGAAGGTCCGCATGGACCGCCTTCTCCCAAGCCGCAAGCGATTGTTGCTGGGATTGCAGCATGCGGTCCAACAGGGCTCGTTTGAAAAACAACACGGGAAATGGGGCTGCCGGATTGCCCACGGCATGGTTGGCAAACTGCGGCAAGGGGTCACGCTCACCCGCGGAGGATGCATCGTTGACAATAACGACTCCTGCTGCTCCGTGCCGCTGAGCATTGGTGATCTTCGTGATGAAGGCAGCATGCGTGCTCTCTTCCGGAGTCGGCACGTTAGGGTCGAAGCGTTGCTCGCCCCGCTCATTGGGACGCGGGGTCCGGCGCAGCAAGACTACGATTTTGCCCCGGACATCCAGACCGGCGTAGTCGTCGTATTTCAATTCCGGAGCTGTGATCCCATAGCCGACAAAGATCAGTGGAGCCTGAATTTCCCCACTGCTACTGAACCCCATCACGGCAAAGTCGGTTCCCGCCTCGAGGTCAACCCGCAGGTTCTGAGGACCTCGCAGTGTAGCTTGAGGACGTTCAATCAATTTGGCACTCGCTGTGACCGTGAAGGGCTGATAGTAACTGCCATCCTTACCTGCAGGGTTCAGGCCAGCCTTGCGAAACTCCTCCGCGATATAAGCGGCTGCTTTTTCGATCCCTTGGGTATCAATACCACGTCCTTCGCATTCGGCACTGGCCAGGAAGCTGACGTGCTGCCGCAGACGTTCTACGACTGCTTCCCGGTTTCGATTCCGTCCGCTTACTTTTTCGCTCGCTGAGCTTGGGGCAACGGCAGCGTCCTTCGTTCCCACCACCTGGGACAAGAGACGTGGCTCCGTGTCCCGTGTATCGCTCAGTCCGGCAGGAACCCACAGCCAGACCAGCCCAAGTACCGTCCAGAATATCCCTAGCGAAATCGGTCGAGGAATCTGTAACGGGCGGCGAATCTCGAGAAGTTGATTCATAAGAAGTGGCCCTGGATCGGAGGTTGGCAATTCCTGGTTCGCTATTCCTTGCTTTATTATCTGCTTTCCCAAACGCCAAGGACAAGTTGATGCAGGATGTGACGCGTCAGTTTGGGGGAATTCGCACGCGGAAGTTCCGCATGGAGTTCCAAGCTCAAATATACCCGGAATGCGATGACAGCAGTTGGCTATCACTGTCCACCGTGCCGGATCATTCCTGTGTCCCTCGTGCGAAGTGAACCGAAAACTGAAGGTCGAACAAGAACATATGTCAGCACACGTTTGGACACTTCACAACACCTGAGAACAACAATGTCTCCAAGTAGTGGTTATATCTTGCGTTGTTCTCTGAGAATTGGTTGCACCGTTATGTTACGGTAAAGAGAGTGGACGCAGGAAATGCTGCAAAAGGAACATGGGGTCGATGGGGGGAGGAGCATATGGTGGGTAGTTGTACATGCCAGGGTGTGACGGATAACCCCGCATCTGGGGTGGGTATTCGGCTCTGAGGTTCGGGGCGGCGTAGTTCGGAACCACGGGGTCGTTGCGGAGAGGTGCCAGGGGGGATATTTGCGGCAATCGAGCCGATGTTGTGGAAATAGGCCCGGGTTGGGTCCCGGGCGGAGTTTGGTGAGAATTCTCGGGTGGTGCAGATCGCGGTTCTGAAGAGGGCCACGTGCTCGGGGATGGCGTCGACAACCGCTTGCCCGTGGAGGAGGGATCCGTGTGGGCCAAAGCAGTATTCACCCGGCTCGGAGTGGACGGATACGTCGTGCCTGATGATTGAGGTTCATAGGCGGCTGGCGAGATTCTGCCACCCGCTGGTGATGGGGGATGGGCGTCCGTCAGCAGATGGCCTGGGTTGATTTTCCCTCCCTGAGGACCGATTTCCCCACTCCCCGAAAGCCCAGATTTGGGAATGGTGGGAAGACCGGCTGGCGGAGGGACCGGTGTCTGTGGTCCTCCGGTAGGGGGAGGGGGAAGAGCAGGTATGGTGCCTCCTCCGGGAATGGTAGGCATACCGCTTGAACCCCCTGGTAGTGAAGCGGGAGGAATTACCACACCGCCACCTGCTGGATTTCCGATGCCGCCCCCTGCGGGAGGTTGAATGCCGCCGCCCCCTGCCGGTGGGATAGCCGGTGGAATTCCTCCTCCCCCGCCTGGAGGTGGACCGCCGTCTCCGAAAGCGGCTACCTCGCGAAAACGGGTCAAATCGTGCCGTCGAATCACGATCCCTACGCCGTTGGGACCTGGACCCATGGTATAAACGCCGAACTGACCGGTCGTTGTCTCAGCCAGATACAGTGCGGATTGGCCCTGCGTGATGTAACCGGTGGTCATGAGAAAATGTACATCTGCCTTGCGAGCCAGGCCGAACTCCGTGGTCAAATCGACCTCAGCCCATCCGACGATCTTGCCACTATTTCGGTCGATGACGGTGCCTAATAATTTTCCGGCCTTGTAGTCCAGTAACCAGACGCCGTCGGTGGGAATGCGGGGATTGACTGCCACTGCACCCGTAGCCATGATGTAATCGCCGTATCGATCATTGGAGGCGGCATCCGCCGGCTTGCTGACAGACAGGAACAAGGTCGCCCCGGCTGCCCCGAGCGCGGACGCCAGCGCAATAACAGACACATGGATGATCCCACGCATATCCCATTCCCCCCTCTGGCCGCGGTGCTTCGGACTCGACTTTCGCCAAGGCTATAACTAAATCCACGTTATTGTCCAGAGCAGTCTTTTCCAAAACGAAGGATCACGGGGTCTCCTTGATCCTGATCAGTGAAAATCCGAATCGGATGTTGGATAAGCCCAAGGGCAGAGTCGATACAGGTGCTCGGCCAACTGGGCAAGAAAGAGATGGGACGCCTCTTCCAGCAGCGATCGATGAGTCCACAGGGGAGTGCCCACCCAAACAGTCAATCGCCCACGGACCTCGGGAGGACGTTGATACCATAGACGTTCCAGAACCCAGTTGTGGGAATCACCCAGCAGTTGAACCCTTCGTTCCTCCGCTTCGGTCCAAATCTGTCTGCCCTCTTGTGTCCAGTACCAGATCATGAAGCGTTGAGGACCCTGGGCAAACAGCCGTTCGGTGACGCTCAACTGCCCTGCGTGCAAGGTCAACATCTTCCGGCGTCGTTCCAGACACTCGAAGCCACGATTCGGCCAGCAAACGTCAGGGTGATGGTACCCTTTCACCATCGCGGGAGACGACCAGAAAATGATCCACACTTCCCAGCTATGGCCCAGGTTATCATGATACGAGCGGTGCAGAATCTGATCTGGGGTGAGCATGTCACGGATGGAGTCGGCAATCGGCATGTCTTGTCCCGTGAAGTCGGCAAAGTGCATGGGTAGTCGGTCTAATGGCGCTTCAGCCCGGATCTCCGCTTGCTGTTGCCAACCCAGCCCAAATGCCAAGAGAGTGACACAAGTAATCACGCTTAGGGACAGACAGGTTCCATTTGCCCTCCGGATGCCGGTAAACAGACAGGTTCCATTTGCCCTCCGGATGCCGGTAAACAGACAGGTTCCATTTGCCCTCCGGATGCCGGTGGCGCAGGGGGCATGATCAGCCCCTTCCCGGGGGGAAGGGTCGGCCACGGGTAATAAGGCCTGAGTGGGGAGCACAGAGGAAGCAGACCCTGTCGGAACGGAGGCAGTAGGTCTGGATCGAGGTTGGAGTCGCTGGGTGAGGCCGTAGAGCAAGCCGAAACCGAACATCACCATGAACAAGCCAAGCACCTGATGCCACCATCCCTGGATGCTCGCTGCTCCCCAGGTTTCGCACATGATGCCACTGATGATGATGCGGCCGGCGTTGATCAGGAGGATCATGGGGAGGGTGAGTATCATCAGGAGCAGACCCCTTCGGAGTGGGAGGTGCTTCAGGTAGGCTAGAAATGCGGCGACCGCCAGCATCGCTGTGACAGAGCGGATGCCGCTGCACGCCTCCACGATGTTCAAATCACAGTGTGTTAAGTGAAGCACAAATCCTTGACGCTGAACCGTCCATCCTAGAGCATCGAGAACGACGCCGGCGAGGGTTGTGGTACAGTACTGCAGACCGAATTGCAAAGGAAATTGAAGGCGTTGGGGCAGAGGTAATGCGAACAGGAGGAAAGCCAGGGGAAAGGCGAACTGACGCAGGAGGGACCAGCCGCCCAGGCGTAATAGCGCTCCGACGACCATGGTCATCCAGGCCGCGAAGAGCCACCAAAGCAGCAGGGGACGCGGGCTGACCTGAGCTTGCAAGAATACCCCTACGGACAAGAGCAAGCCACCAACCAGAAGCAGACCGGTGGGCAGAAACACCCATGGGGACGACGGCGTTGAGGTCAAATGGGTGTATTGTCGGCTGGTGATGACCGCCGCCGCTATCAGGATGAGAGCACGATCGGCGTATTCCGTATGGATACCCCAGTAATGGATCAGGGGAACCAGCCACCAAGGGATGGCGGTTGCCAGGAGAAGGCCGCAGATTTTTGTTGAGGTGCATCTCACGGCTGCTTTTTGGTATCGGAGGAATGTGAGGGGCCATTCTGATCTTTCTGATTCGAAGATGAGGAGGGAGGACCGAGTTTCTCGGCCAGGTTTTCCGCCTCTTTGCGGTAGAACATGGGAGACTTATTTCTCAGGGCAGCTTGAAGAAGAGAGCGGGCTTCATCCGAGGCTCCTCGTGCCTGCAGTACCCTGGCGAGGAAATAGGCGCCGTCGGGGCTGAGCAGACTCAAGCCAAGGGCGGAGCGAGCGACGCGTTCGGCCTCTGCTTCGCGTCCGGCCTGAAGGAGGGTGTAGGCCAGCACGGCTCGGGCATCGGCATGACCCGGTTGTTGCCGAGTGTAGTTTTCCGCCAAGGCGACCGCACGTTCCTTCCCTCGGGCATCCCCACTTTCCGCCAGCAACAAAGCGAGATTCACGATCGCAAAGGAAAAGGAGGGATAATCCCGGACCAATTCCTCGAAAATCTTGATGGCGGTGGGATAGTCACGCTCATGACGGGCAAAATAACCACATAGGGCACGGGTATCACGATGGTTGGGCTCCAGGCGCTGGACGGCTTCCAGATGGGAGCGTGCCTCCGGACGTCGGCCCTGTTCCAGCAAAAATACGGCAAAGAGGCGACGCACCCGCACATCTTCGGCATGGTTCGCGACGGCCTTCTGGAACCAGACCTCGGCCTGGTCGAACTCCTGACGCAGGGCATACAGTTGGGCCAGTTGCAACTCAGCCGGTTCCAGGGTAGGATCGTCCCGCTGAGCTTGCTGCCAATGCTGGAACGCTTCCTCGGTGCGGTTGAGCAGAAACAGAAGCCGGGCGAGACGCTGACGCAACGGGGCATTGCGGGGGTCAGTTTGAAGGATCTCACGCAACTGCGTGTAGGCGCTGAGGAAATCCCGGCGAGCCTCGTAAGCCGCGGCCAGACCAAGGCGAGCTTGCAGTTGGACCTGCTGTTTGTACGCGACTTCCCAGCGGGGCGTGTCGAGCATATCCAAAGCCGCCTGGCAGTTGAGAATCGTATCGGTGATCCGACCTTCCAGGAAAGCGAAGTGACCGTTGGTTAGGAACACTTCCGGATGTTTGGGATCTTCCCGGGCAGCTTCTTCCAACCAGAAACGGGCCTGGGCCAGTTGACCGGCTTCGGCTGACCAGCGTGCCAGCAAGACTTTCGCCGGCATGGGGTTGTTGGGATTGGCCTTGGCGGCAGCTTCCAGCACTTGCAATGCCTCCTCCCATTTGCCGGCCAGAAAGGCTTCCCGGGCCCGCTTCTGGTCGGGCGTCAGAGCGATGCCACCGTTGTTCCCATGAGGAGGAGATGGACGAGGGGGATCCGACGGTCCGCGGGGTGCTGGCGGCTCGAGCGTTTTTGGGACAGGCTTGGGTAGGTCGGTTTGTGCCTGGATAAGATTAGCTCCCATCATCAAGATCAACGTTGCGGCTACACGGAGCCAGAAGAGTCGGGAACTGCCCTGAGGAGAATTGCTGGGATTGTGGAGCCAAACCTGATTCTGTTTGACCCACCTCCACGCTTTCCGGAGGGAATGGTGGTGACATCGGTTCATGGCGACTTTCCCTGGAATATCCGATACTTGAGCGCTGCCCAATCGGCCTGCTCTCGTGCGGTGCGGTAGGGGGTGAGAGTAGCCTGGTGCAAGGCTGCGGCGGCCTGTTGGGGTTCGCGCAAATCATGATAAGCCCAAGCTAGGGCAATCCACAAGGCAGCAGGGGGAGAGGGAGTCTGCGGCAAAGCAGAGAGGATGGACAAGGCCTCTTGGGGTTGCTGATTAGCCAGCAGGATGTAGGCCAGTGCCAGTTGCTGTGCAGGGGTGAGAGGGCGGGACGAAGCGGGAGGGAGTAAAGGTGCGATCAGGCGGCGGGCTGCCTCCGGTTGCCCACGGCCAAAGGCGTAGAGGATGGCCTGCGCGAGTAGCATGTCCGGTTCGTGGCGTTGATCGGGGGGCAGGGTTTGAAAGGCGTTGAGCGCCGCGGTAACCGCTTGGCTATCCCACAGAGCGGGTCCTCCGGTGGGATGAGGTCGCACCAACGCTTCGGCCAGGCGGAAGCGCAACTCCGTGTAGTAGCGACAGAAGAGCGGGTCGCCGCGTACAACGCCGGCCTGAAGTTCTCGTATGGCCCAGTGTAGCACCTCAACCGTGGTTTGGGTGTTCTCCCCGGTGCCTCGCAGAAAGGCTGCTGCCGACGGACTGCTTGCCTGGGAGGGGGGAAACAATTCATGGTAACGTTGGATCAGAGCTTCAGGAGCAACGGTCGCTGCCAGGCAACGGGCGTAGAGACGGGCCGCTTCAGGATGGCGGTGAAACCATTGTGGGTCCAGACATTCCAGGGCTGACCAGGCCCGCCGACTGTCCCCACTGCGGAGCCATAGGGTGGCTTCCAGCAAGCATGCGGTGGGATGGCCCGCCTGGATTCGTCGAACCTGTTTACAGGCCTCGATGGCTTGCTCATAGTTCTGGAGTGCGGTCGCGACCTGGGCAGCCAGGCACCACAGTTGCGGTTCATTGCTCGCCTGTTCCGCCTGTCTCCACAGGTGCTGCAATACTTGATGCAGACTCGATTCACTAGCGAAATGGGTCAGGAAGGGGAGAAAACGTTCCCAGACAGGGAGCGGGTCTGGACAACGACGCAGAGCTTCCTGGTAGTGATCGAATGCTGTCCGGATCTCCTTCTGTTGCCAAGCTAGTTCGGCGAGTTGAACATATACCTCGGGTTGATGAGGTTCAAGGGAACGCCAGGCATGCAATGCCCGTTGGCGTCGGCGACGGAGTTCCTCCTGATAAGGGGTGATGCGCCCGGCGGGGAATTGTGCGGGCGCTTCCCGCTGCCATCGGAGCAACTGCTGCTCCAGAGCGGGAGCCAGCACGAGCCAATAACGCAAGGCTTCCACGTCGGCCTGGGCTATGGCGTGTTGCACGGCCAGTTCGCTCAGTTGATCCACGTGGGCCCAGTATCGGGAGGCGGTAGTTATGCTGTTGGTGGGTTCGGCCACAGCCAGCCAACAGGCGATGAGATGCAATTGCTGGAGGGGAGATGCTTCCTGGGCCCTGGCTGTGCGTAAGATCGGTAGCACCCGACGCTCCAGTACTCGGAGCAATGGGTCGGTGTCGTGTTGGAGCCAGTGCCACAGTCGCAGGGCGTAGAGCAGTCCCGCTGGGGTGGTCAGAGCCGTTTCATCTTCCGGATCGGGAAATTGATCCAGTAGCTGACGGATCTTCGGGTGAGGCTGCTTCCTATCCCACCCAGCTTGTTCGTTCAAGGCAGCGTGGAGGCGTACGCAATGGGCTAACCAATGCCTGGGGAATCGCTGGAGTACCTGCTCCGCTTCCCGGGCCGCGGCGGTCAAATCGTTGCGGCGGAGATGATAATCCAGAAGCAGCGGGGCCAGTTCCAATGTCTCAAGCGTAGAGCTTTTGCAAGTCCAGGCTGCGTGTAAAGCTACTGCGGCCGCAGGAGGAGGATCGAATTCAAGCAGTGCCTGCAATGCCCGCTCTAATCCTGCAAAGTCGTGATACTCCAATGCCTGACGATATTGGTTCCAGGCATGGGTTTGGGCCGTGTGCTGGCGCTGCGCCTGGAAGCGTCGGTATTCCCATCCGATGATCCCGGCACCAGGTGCAAGCAGGAGGGGAGTGGCGAAGATCAGGTAACGGATGAACCTGGGTTGACGTCGGAGCCAACTCCGCAGGCGATGGTGCCAGCTTGAGGACACAACCTGCGCTGAGCGTGCAGAGCTGTCCATAGGATTGACCAGCCTGTCAGTCGTCGCGGCGGCCCAGAGGAAGGCGAGAGGACTTTTTTCTCGGATTCTGCAAGTTTGGAGCTGTGTCCTGCCTTCCCAGACGTATTAGCAGCGACTGTCTGTTTTCATGTGGCAGCGCTCGTAAGCCGTGATTTTGTCGGTACGACGAGCATGGCGTCCCCCTTCAAACTCCGTGGCAAGCCAGACGCGGATGATTTTTTCGGACATTTCCTCTCCGACCAGATCAGCTGAGAGGCACAAGACGTTGGCGTCATTATGGCGACGACTCAATTCCGCATCGATGACATCCCGGCAATTGGTGGCTCGAATGCCTGCCACTTTGTTGGCAGCTATGCACATACCGTGACCCGTACCACAGATGAGAATGCCGCGATCTGCTTTGCCGTGAACAACGGCTTCCCCTACAGCCACTGCATAATCTGGATAATCGACGCTCGCCGGACTGTTGGTGCCCAAGTCGAGCACCTCATGCCCCAATTCCCGAAGCAAGGCGATGACCCGTTGCTTGACAGGTACACCGCGATGGTCATTCCCCAAGGCGATTTTCATAATACGAACCACTCCCTGAGCAGTTGCTCCACCTGATTGCGCATCAGGGCGGCGCAGTTCCGATAGGCCTCCAGCCCGGCACCCAGTGGGTCCTCAATATCCGTGCCCTCGCAGAGCAGACGGGGTGATGGACCCAATCCGGGATATTGTTCCCTGAGGATTTGCTGGTGCCTTTGCGTCATCGTAATCACCTCATCGGCCATTGCCAACAGCCAGGGCTGCAAAGGCTGACTCCGATGTCGGCTCAGGTCCACACCGTATTCTGCTGCTACTTGGATAGCCTCAGCGGTGGCTGGCCACCCACCACTAGTACCCAAACCAGCCGAAGTGATCCATAACCCCCGCCGGGGTAGATCATCAATGGGGCATCCCAGGCGGTTGGCTGCTAAAGTCTTGGCCAGCCCCTCTACCAACGGACTGCGGCACGTATTTCCTGTGCAAACAAAAATAATCAACCGAGCTGTCAGGTGAGCCAACTCCTCGTGGCTAACCGCTCCTTCTTCTACCATCTCCCAGTCGCTGCGGAGAAAACAGACCTGGGAAGGACGGCTTTGGGAGGGAAGGGTCCCTGCGGAAATCCCGAAGGCATCCACTTCATCCATCAGGTCCAACGCGGCTTCCACCGTCGGAAGATAGGTGTCGGCTATGAGCCATGGCGAGACATCCGGAATTTCGGCGAGAGCGCTGGTCACAGCATGTTCCGGATACCGTATGCGCAGGCGGTGCTGGTGATCCGTTACCCATTGCCACCATGCCGGCCGTGCGTGACTCTGTGCTCCTGGACTCTCCCCAGGAATTAAAGCGACCAGTGGCAACGGCCAGGCTCGTCGCAAAAGCCGTTGCAAAGGCGGGGGTATCTCCAGGCCGTACGCACGTAAAGATTCGCGCTGGTGTATCCACAAAGCTGCCGGCTCCCGCAAGCGATGGAGCCATGCATCCAGCCGCGGAGATCGGGCGGGTAATGCCACTACATAGCCGCAATCCCCCGGCAGGATAACCGGTGCCCCTTCGGCCGCTGTCGCCAGGATCCGTTCCTGAAGTTCCTCGGCGGCGACGGTGGGGTTCCATTCCAAGACCGCCGGCATGACGGCATTTCTCCCGAGTGTATGATCAACCGTACCCCACCTCCCTCTTCTGATGTTTTACAGAACCTGTTCTCCGGTTGCCAGTTGGGAAGGACAGTTGGAATCGCTGGCCTCGGTTGGGAAGGACAGCTGGATCAGAAAGACGCGGAATCGGTGTGTTCAGAGAACTGCAAGGAAGGGTTGCGAGTACGCACTGTGTGGGAAACGAGGCAGGATTTTCCCGGGGATCGGTTAGCAGGGTGGTCAAACCTGAGCATGAATCGAGGGGCAGGGTGATCAAGCCTGAGCATGAAGATGATGGATGATCTGTTCCGTGAGGGTAGCGGTTGTACCATTCCCCCCCAAGTCGGGAGTCAGACCAATGCCTGCCCGCAGGGTGGCGAGCACGGCCTGTTCAATGCGTTGGGCCTCTTGGCGGTAACCCATGTATTCCAGCATCAGTGCCGCACTGCGAATGACGGCGATCGGATTGGCAATCCCACGTCCCGCTATGTCCGGAGCGCTGCCATGAACGGCCTCGAACACCGCATAGCGGCTGCCGTAGTTGGCACCGGGAACCACCCCCAGCCCCCCTACCAGACCAGCAGCCAGGTCCGATACCACATCACCAAAAAGATTTTCCATGACCAGCACATCAAACCGGGTAGGGTCCAGTACCAATTGCATACAGAGCGTATCGATCGGGATTTCCTCAAACTGGATGAAAGGATAATCTTCCGCCACACGTCGCGCGCATTCCAGGAACAATCCGTCGGCCAGACGCATGACATCGGCTTTATGGCAGATGCTTACCTTGCGTCGTCCTATCTGTCGGGCCAGATCGAACGCAAAGCGAACGATCCGCTCTGCCGCCGAGCGGGTGACCAGGCGTACACTCTCTACGACCCCAGGTGTTACTTCATGTTCCAGACCAGCGTATAACCCTTCAGTATTCTCTCTCACCACGACCAGGTCAACGTGCTGGTAAGGGGTGGAAATGCCCGGCAGAGTCCGCACAGGTCGAACACTGGCGAAAAGATCCAAGCCTCGACGCAGACGGACATTGACGGAGCGGTAGCCATGTCCGACCGGTGTAGTGCACGGTCCCTTGAGTGCCACGCGATAACGGCGGATCATTTCGAGGGTTTGTTCCGGTAATGGTTCCCCATACCGTTGCGCAGCGGCTGCACCTGCCATCCCTTTGATCCATTCCACGTGGATTCCTAACGCCGCGATTACCCGACAGGCTGCCTGGGTCACCTCCGGACCGATGCCGTCTCCCTCGATCAGCACGATCTGCATGGTTGACTCCCTTGGGCTTTCCATCTGCTCGACAAGTCGCAGGCCATTTTAGCAACAAGAAAGCAGCCGTCGGTTGCGCGTGTGCGATTTTTCGGACACCGCTTCCCCTCTGGCTCGTTGAAGGCACAGGAGAGCAGCCATAAAGTTGGCCGGTATCACAGGGCCTTGCTTGCTTGTCCGGTACAGGCCTGCCGACATCACGGGACCTTCCTTATCTACCCAACGAAAACTAATCATCAACATTCGATTTTCTTTAGTCTATTCAATGTTCATCTGATATCAGCAACTCAGATGTTGATGAAATGAAGTGATGAGAAGTGATAAGATGAAGTGATAGGGCTGTTGATGAGATGAGTTGAAGAAATGGGGTAGAGGGTGGATTTTCCAGACCTGAGGCGATGAGATGGTCCGCTGTCCCTATCGGCTTTCAATTCCTGTGTGAAATATCCCACCTTACCGAAGTCGCGTTTCTCTCTCCGGCAGCTCACTCTTCTCTCCGAGATGGCCCACTCCACCCTGGAACGGCTCATATCGCCATCCACGCAAGCCGGGGTTACTGAGACGATTCAGTTTCGGTCTCTGGGGGAGGGTACATGAGGGATGACGTTCCTCAGGGAACCTCTGCACCTAAGATTTGGTCTAAGTTTATCAAGGGAACTCCCTGGGCCGAAGCAGAGGAACGATGGGATGATGTGACAGTAAAATGAGATGGGACCCTAGGACGGAAACTTTCGATACCGTAATGAGGAGTCGGTCGGATGAGTGCCTTTCTGCGAGGGCAGTGCCCGAATTGCCAGGCGGTGCTGCGTATTCCTACGGACTGGTTGGCGCAGATATTGCGGTGCCGGAATTGTGGCGCGTTGGTACGCTCTCGTAGGGTTCTCCGCGGCTCGATCAGTGGGGGTGAGGCGGGACCTGCCCAGCCAACCAGTAGCCTGACTTCTGTTGCCCTTCCGGAGTCGGATTGGTTCGCCACCTCGGTCGGTGGGAGGACTGGGTTGTCCAGCCCGGTGGCCGGAGGTGGGGTGCCGGTGGGCTATGGCCCAGCAGGGATGCCATCGCCCAACGTTCCTGCGGGGGGGATGCGAGGTGCAGGATCTAGTCCGCCGATGCCATTTCCACCATCTTCCCCAGGGGTGTCTGCCATTCAACCAGTAAGCGTTAATCGTGGTTCCCGTTCCTTAGGGCATCGGCTGACGCGTGTGCTGGTGCTGCTCCTGGCCGCCGTTCTGTTGGGTGGTGGCCTCTACTACTACCGTGGGTATCTCGATCAGGCGGTATCTTATGCCCGTAACTCCCGCAAGGAGACCGAATCTCCCAAAAGCTCCGAGAAGAAAGAGGGAACGGGAGACGCTGCTCAGCGGGGAGTGATCGCCACCTCTTTTCCTCGACGGCTGTTATTCCTGAGTATTGACAATTACATATTCCTCAATCCTTTGACTTCCGCACCTGCGGGGCAGGGGGATCGGGTACGGTCCGCGGCCAACCGTTGGGCCTTCGACTGGCGCATTCCGATGGACAAGGAAAATCAGCAGGTGTTCGTCTTGTCCGACGTAGTACCGGAGCGGTTGTTGCCGTTCAAGTCGGTCGTGATGGGCACCTATGAGTCTTTCTTTCAGACGAGTCGTGCTCAGGATCGGATTGTGGTGTATTTCAGCGGGCATGCCCAATTTCGTGATGGAGCCGCATATCTAGCTCCGATGGAGGCCGACCCGGATGATCTGAGCAGCTTCATCCCTCTGGCGGATTTCTACGACAAGCTGCAACACTGTCGGGCAACGCAGAAAGTGGTGATCTGGGATGTGTGCCGATACAATCCGGAGCGTGGGATCATCCGCCCGGGCAGTGAACCGATGAGCAAGGAATTGTTCGCGGCCTTGCAAGCGGCGCCATCAGGTGTCGAGGTGGTCATTACGTGCCAGCCTGGGGAAAACGCTCTGGAGTTCAACAGTGTCACCCTGCCTGGGGGAGGCCGCACGATGACTTATGCCGGCAGTGCCTTCTTGATTGCCGCACGCATTGCAGCGGAGCGGAGAAAAGGCGTCATCATGCCCCCCCAACCGGATGATCCCCTAACCGTGGCCGAGTGGGTAGCCGAGGTCCAACAGCGCCTGCAAGAGGTCCTGGAACATGCGCATCTGGACAAAAAGCAGACCATCCAACTCCAGGGGGCACGCCCAGTCCAGTTGATCGCCTCCAATCCCCAGGAGCCGCCCGCCAGGCAGGTGGTGATCCCGCCTCCTCCGAAAACCGCATCCCCAGCGGATGTGGCTCTGATCTACAGCGAATTCCAACTCCCGCCTCTCAAGGACGACTTCGGGCAGGACAACATGGCGAGCTTCCCCTTCGATCCCCAATTGCTAGAGCTTTACCGGGATCCGACTCCTCTTCAGGAGGTGAAGGCGAATAAAGAGCGCTACCGCTTCCGAGCAACTGTCCTGCAAGCCTTCGATGAAATTCGGGATATTTGGAGAGGAAATCCTGCCAGCGGGGGGACAGGTCAGCTTCCGGAGGTGATCAAAGCTCCTATCACCGATGAGCTGAAGAAGGAGATTTTTGCCGGCTTGGATTTCTACGCCTTGGGGATTGCCCGCCTGGAACTGATGGATACGACTTTGGATAGCCTGGAATCCCTTCGGCAAGGAGAACCTAAGCGGTGGCAAGCTCACTACGATTATGCGCGGGCAGCAGTCAAAACCCGCCTGGCCTACCTCAACGAATACAATAAGGTCATGGGTCTGGTTCGGACCAACACCTTGCCGGAACTCGATCCCAAACTCGGACAGAACCAGTACAAGCTAGCTTCCAGCAACCGGATGCGTAGCGGCAAAGAGGTGGAACGGATGGTTCAGCAAGCCCGTGACCTCTATGCCCGTATCATCCAGGAACACCGCGGCACTCCGTGGGCAATCCAGGCGAAACGGGAAAAGAATCTCTCCCTGGGTCTGGAGTGGCAACCCTCCAGTGACAAGAAAGCCGACGAGTGAGAGGCTCACCACGACTGACCTTCTGGCAACCTGTCGATTGGGCAGCCCGTTGAAAAGCCCCTTGTGCGCAAATCGACTCTGGTATTTCCGCAATGTGGCACAAACCGAAACAGGAGCAGGGGTGGTTTTCAACAAAGGGCGCCAGAGTGGACTCTCATCGCCAAAACACATGTTTGTTCCTCCCGCAACCGTTTTTCCCTTCACGCTGACGGAAGTGTGATGGTAGGATAAAAACTGCTCTACCGCTTTCGGAAAAGCTTGGAATGCCTCCCACGCTTTGACAAAATGGCTGCGATCACGCCGGACCCTGCCTCAGCAACGGACCACTCATCCCGTCCCTTGACCCTGTCGGGTGGAATCGGATCAGGAATGCAGGCACTTCGTGGAGTGTTCGAGGCGTTGGGAGACTTTACCCTCTTTGCAGTCCATGCTTGGGGTGGTTTGTTGCGAGGGAATTTCCGTCGCATGGAGTGGCTCCGTCTGGCGGCTGAGGTGGGCAATGCCAGTGCTCCTGTGGTGGCGATCACGGGGGCTTTCATTGGGATGGTGCTAGCGGTCCAGGCATATGGTCAATTTCATCTCATCGGGATGGAGACATCACTTGGAGCGGTCATTCATATGACTCTGGTCCGGGAATTGGGGCCGGTACTGGCTGCGGTTATGGTGGCGGGTCGGGTTGGGTCGGCCATGGCAGCGGAAATTGCCACGATGCGTGTGAGCGAGCAATTGGACGCCTTGACCTGCCTGGGACTGGATCCTGTGCACTTTCTGGTAACGCCCCGCCTATTGGCCTGTCTGCTCATGGTACCCCTGTTGACTGCGATTGCGGACCTGACAGGTATGATGGGAAGCACCCTCATCTGCGTGGGCGTTTATCCGATTGACAGCTTCCATTACTGGCGGCACACGCGGGAGTTTGTGACCTCCTGGGATGTGCTCACCGGCCTGGCCAAGGCGGTGATCTTCGGAGCGACGTTATCCTTGCTCGCGTGTCATCGAGGATTCCAGAGCCAGCCTGGGGCCGCTGGGGTGGGGCGAGCTGCCACCCAGGCTTTTGTGTACGCCTTTGTTGCTATACTCATTCTGGACTTCTTCCTGGCAATGTTCTTCAATTCCCTTTACACCCTCCTCTGGCCAGAGATGCCTCAGAAACTGGCTTAGATTTTCCAGAAGGCCACAATCCTCCAGCGGGAAACGGCATCTTGGATCATGGAGGCATGTTTCCGATATCGACTCCACCTTTGCCATTACGTGATTCATCGTGTGACCCCGGTAGCAACTGGGCTGGGGAGGGGATTCCTCAAGCTAGCCCGCCCCTTGAGACCTCAGGCCTGATCGCGGGGGAGGGAAAGCTTTGGGGTACTCAGGAAAACTCAAGAAGCTCATGATGGGAGTATGCGTCGGCGTACCGCTTCCCAGACATCCTCGATGACTTTGCGAGCAGCTCCTTCCAGCAGCCCCTGCGGAACCATTTTCAACAGACCGGTGACTTCCGTAATATCGCCGCTCCAAAGGACGCGGGTGTCCTGTTGGTCTGCCACAAAGCGTAGATGTGTCACGACAGTGCTGCTGGCCCCGATGCTGCGAGTGGTTAGTGTGAAAGTCACAGCTTCACCCGGGAGGTGTTCGGTGCGTGTCATTTCAGTCGTTTGCGTGCCAGTCAGGAAGGAAAGCTTCGGCTTGATACGCCAGACGGCTTTTTCGGGAGTGGCCGAGACGATCTCCGCTTCAACCAGACTGCCAGCCAGGTAGCCAGCATCGGAAAGTTTTTCCGCCACTTCTGCCAGGGGCAGCGGGAACCGTACTTCACCCTCAAAATGGATCATGAGGACCTCAACATCTGGAGGAAACACGAGGATACTGACGATGCCGGGGAAGAACCGTGCTGATCTTCCAAGGTTTCTTCAAGGCTGTGTGGAGACAATACTTTCTCCAAAATTTTATCTTTTTTTCTCATCGATGAGCGAGCCTGAAAGCCGCTCCTGTCCTATTCTAGGCAATAAAGGACTGTCCTATTGCCTGCGTGAAATTGATCTCCGAATCGGATAGATTGCCGGTAGGATTCGCCGGTGGTTGAGGGAGATGGTTCTCACAGATGAGGCGTGCAAAACAAGCGGTCTGAGGCGAGCATCGTCAGTGAATCCACGGTAACTTGTCGGACCGAAGCAGGCAGTTGCCCAGGTTTCGTCCCAGGTTTTTGGTAACGGTTCCACAACACGGACCAAGTAAGAAAGCGAGCCTAGTCATTTCTCAGACATCCCTTCCCACAGTTGCACTTTCGACTTCGTCGGTTTCCTGGCCCTCATGGATGAGGAACTCCCAGCAGTGCCGCTGGTGGAACGTTCTCCGTGCCGTTCCGTTTGTCGTACTGCATGGGGCAGCAGTCCTGCTGCCCTTTTTCGTGATGCCGACATGGACAGCGATCGGTTGGGGGATCGTGTTCTACGTGGTACGGATGTTCGGTGTGACAGCGGCCTATCATCGGTATTTCAGTCACCGCAGTTACAAGACCAGTCGCTGGTTTCAATTCGTGCTCGCTTGGATCGGTTGTTCGGCAATGCAGAAAGGGCCGCTCTGGTGGGCCGCCCATCACCGGCATCACCACAAATACTCCGACCAGGAAGAGGATCCCCATTCGCCGATCGTGCGGACAATCTGGTGGGCGCATATCGGGTGGGTGTTGTCAGGCCGATTTCGCCAGGCTCCGCCTTTGCGGGATTTCGAGAAGTTTCCGGAGCTTCGCTGGCTGGATCGCTACTTCACATGGATCCCCGGCCTGTTGCTGGCCGTGTTGTGTTACGGGCTGGCAGGTTGGAGTGGCGTGGTGTATAGCTTCATTGTCGGAACGGTCCTGCTCTACCATGCTACTTTCCTGGTGAACTCCGTCTGTCATCTCTTCGGCACACGCCGCTACAACACACCGGATCAGAGCCGTAATTGCTGGTGGGCCGCTTTACTCACCTTGGGCGAAGGCTGGCATAATAACCACCACCATTATCAAAGTAGTGCCCGTCAAGGGTTCTACTGGTGGGAAATTGACATAAGCTACTATCTCTTGCGTATCCTGGCCCTGGTCGGTCTGGTCTGGGATATTCGCGAGCCAACCCCCAAAGCACTCTCTGCCCATCGCTGCGATTCTGTGTCCTCCACACTCTCTGCCCAGCGTCAGGAGCCTTCAGCCTCAGCACAGTCCCAGCAACCCGCTGAAAAATCCTCATTCCGCACATGACTCTCAGGTTCCCCCCGGGAAAACCCGTGATCCGCAACGAAAATGCGAGTTCTGCTGGGAACGAAAGTTCTACTTCAGGATGCCGAGTGATCCATCGAAGAGCTTGAGGTGAGTGAGGAGTGCCGGTCGGCGCTGGGATGGATTCCCCCATGGGTTTGCCAGAGCATGGCAGGGGCGTGTACCGCGAGGAGAAGTAGAGACGAGGCATCAGCGTTTGTCGAAGTCTAGTTCTACCGTTTTGCCGGCGACAATTTCGATGGTACGGGTCTCACCGCCGATCCGGACGATGTAGGTTCCAGGTCCGAGATTTTTGAACAAGGCTTTGCGGAGCACCAAGTCTTGCTCCAGACCCAATTGCAGAGCCAGACCCAACAAAAGAGGCTCCTCGAGGAAAGGACGCTGGGGGTCCGCCGGTGCAAGGTGAACTTTGCCCAAAGCACCGACCGGAGCGATGACTTCCAAGCCACCCGTTTGTTGGGCATCCAGCATCAACTCCACTTTACGCGTCGTTTGTGCTCCCACATCTACCCACTGCCACACGGCTGGTCCATTTTTCAAGCGGGCGAAAACGATATAGCGACCGGGTGTCAGACGGCTGTGCTCGAACTGACTCGGGGTTTTGCTGACATCTCCAGCGATAAGGCTGGTAATGCGCGGCTGGTCATAATCTCGTTGTTCCCAGCGGAGCGGCTCGGCAGAAGTCCCGAGTTCGATTTCGACCGCTCCCAGCGGAAAGTTGTCCCCACTAGGATGAGCGGCATAACCGGTCATCAGAACAGTCCCGGGAGAAGCATTCCGGACCACAACGGTGCCATTGATCAAAGGCACATCCTCCACGCCCGGCGGTTCGGTGGGCTGCCGTGGAGCAGATGCCGTGAAAGAACCAGCCAGAAACGATTGCTGAGCGTCCCCCAAGCTGACATGCAATTTGCCATGGACCTGACCCTTCTGTCGGGGACCAAGCTCCAGGGTCAGGGAATATTGACCAGGCGGGTATAAATGGAGCGGCTGGCCCGGCAATTCCAGAATGATTTCCGGTACCATGCCCGCTAGACCTTCGCCCACTACCCCTTGCGGTCCGTAAACAAATCGCCCCTGCGGCAGAGGTTGACTCGGACTATTGCGGAGCTTGATCCATAAGGCCCGCTCGGTCATCTTGTCCTTACGTACGCGGAAGATCAGATATTCGCCTTCGATACTGGCCTCCGGTTGCACAGCTACACCACCTAGCCTTCCGCGGAGGGCTCGGGTGGACAGCACGTGCCGGTTGGGGTCCCATTCGTGTCCAGGTTCCGCTTCGTCTGCTGTTTTCGAGGGGAGGGTACCTGTGGTGTTGGCCGGCGTAGCTTGACTTGGGGAGTGAGGAGGGTTCACCGTCTGGCCTGACGCTGGAGAGTCGGATGATGTCTGGTGCTGGCTGGGCTGGGGAGGAGGAGCATCACTCTGGCATCCTACACCATGAGCGACAAGCCATCCTCCCAGAAACCATCGGCTCAGTCGGTGCCCCAAGAGTGTTCCTTTTGGCCGAGACCGTGCCTCTGTCTTTGCAGAGGTTTGCCGGTAGTACAACCGTTGTTGGCTCCTCCAGGGACCGGTCCCATAACGTCCTCGCTTCAACAGGTTCAGCAATCGATATTCGGTATTGCTCATAGCGTAGCATCCTTACCCGTGGTCGCTCATAACTTGTGTCAAGCTATTCCCGACAGCCCCAGGTTGAATGTTTTCAGCACGCCATCAAGTACCGCTCCGTTTCCTTCGATGGGCAGCGAGGCGTAGCTATCGTGTCGCGAAGGCGAGCCGGAGGCGATGTTTCAGCCCGCCTCCTCACCCTGACGTATGATCGTGAGTTCTGTCAAGAGCAACTGGTGCTGCCCTTTTGGTGGTCCTTTCGAATCGTGGGATTCTCCTGAAGGAGGGAGGGCAGATCGGCATTATGCTCTCCCAGGCGTGGAGGTAGTGTGGGCGGGGCGGTGGGTGCTCCCAGGAGATGGAAGGGGTGTCCGAGCAATTCGATGGGTTGGCCGTTGGGGTCCGTGACGGTCAATTTCATGCCTCGATGTTGGGTGTGCGGGTCGGCAAAGACGGCGGCGTAATCCCGCACCACAGCATGAGGAATTCCTGCGGCACTGAGCACCTCTTGCCAATGATGCGTGGAATGCTGGCGTAACAGGGCAGCGACTTGGGGGATGAGTTCGTCCCGTTGTTCCACGCGTTGGTGGTTGGTCTGGTAACGGGGGTCCTGTCCCAGGGTCTCGGCCTGAGCAGCCCGGCAGAAGGCTTGCCATTGAGCGTCGTTCCCTATGGCCAGGACCAGATATCCATCGGCGGTGGCGAACATCTGATAAGGCACGATGTGGAGGTGGGCATTGCCCATGCGGGGAGGAACATGACCACTGGTCAGATAGCTTTGGGCGACATTGACTTGAGCAGCGAGGGCACAGTCATGCAAGGCCAGGTCGATGGCGTACCCATGGCCGCTGCGGGTTCGGGCATGGAGACAGGCCAGAATAGCCGTGCTGGCGTACAGAGCAGTCCATACATCGGTGACGGCTACCCCGACCTTATAGGGCGGTCCTTCGGGAGGGCCTGTGATACTCATCAATCCGCACAGTGCCTGAATCGCAAAGTCATAACCTGGAACATCCCGGAGCGGGCCGGTACGTCCGAAGCCGCTGATCGAGCAGATGATCAAATGCGGATGTCGTTGCAGCAATCGGGGTGCTTCCAGGTCCAGTTTGGCGAGACTATCCGTGCGGAAGTTTTCAATGAAAATATCGCTTCGAGCGAGCAACGCTTCCAAGGTCTGGCGATCCGAGGCCAGGCTCAGGTCCAAAGTCACCGACTTCTTGCCGCGATTGCAGGAGAGGAAATAAGCGGACCGTTGAGCATCCAGAAAGGGTGGACCCCAGTCGCGGGTTTCATCTCCACTTCCCGGTCGTTCCACCTTGATGACCTCTGCACCCAGATCTGCCAGAATTTGCCCACAGAGTGGACCAGCGAGCACTCGGGCCGCCTCGATGACACGCACACCCGCCAAAGGGGGAACAGTATCAACCGGAAATGGCAGCATGCGTACCCTCGATTCGGGGGAATGTCAACAAGGTGAAAAACAACCGCGCCCTGCGATCGCTCACCGTTTGGGTGTATCGGAAAAGTGGGGGGTGCCCTCCCGTGGTGTCAAGCGACCGTTGCGTTGCAGGCGGAGCAGGTCTGCGTGAAACTCCCGCTCGAAAACGTCCAGGGGTTGACCAACCCATTCACAAAAAGCCTGTTGGGGGTCAGCACCACTGTTGACTGCGATGAGGTAGTTATGGAACTCCGGGGTATTGAGGCGATGACGTATGAAGGTGAGATAATAGGCTAAAGCCCAGCTTGTCAGGTACGCACGATGGGTCTGAGCTTTTTGATCTGTGTGGGCTGTGGCGAACAAAGCAGCCCCGGCACTGAGGAGTTCCCGTAAGGGCAGGAGGGGACCACCTTCTTTACCGCGGAGCCAATCCTGTACGCGATGCAGGCGTTCCACTTGGGGGGCATCGGCCCGCAATTCACCGGCCTCGACTACGGCACTTTCAAAAATCTGGGCCAGTCCCTCGTTGAGCCAGCGTGGTAACTCGCCTGTTCCGCGTCCGGCACGCACCTGCTCGACTGTCCGAGGGGGATAAACAAACGTCCCGATGTAGGCGTGGAATGCCTCGTGATACAGCAGGGGGAAGATACGTGCTGTCGCAGCTTCAAATTGCTGGGCATTGAGCCGCTCGGCTTGATAGATCCGCTTGCGTTCCCGTTCCAGCACGGTCAGATGGCGATCCAGTTCCGGCCGGCGATAGAGGCGACGCAGTTCCATCTCCTGGTGTGCCAAAGCGGCGAGATACTGCGAATGATGGACACGTGCTGTCTGGAGTTGCCGGCTCAATTCACGCCACGGGCTGCCACAGACGATCTGATTGCTCCGCGGCTCGTACAATGCGGGATTGAGCAGAGGCGGCAGATTCCACTGCTGCAGGAGCAGGCGATACTCTTCCTCGGAAACGGCCAGCCAGATGCGGGTGGGTGAAGCATCGGGGATCTGGGGCGGGAAAAAACGCACAAACGCCGCGTACAGCTGCTCCAGGCGGACCGCTGTCCGGCGGGTCAGTTCTTCCGAACCGGTGGAGATCAGAATGAAATACTCCGATTCATACCGTCGAGCCTGTCCCGGTAAACCGGGCCAATCATCGGTGACCAGTTCGACCGCCTCCATGCGTTGTTGCTCGCCTTGACCGGTCGGGTCCAGTTCCGTCAGCCGCTCACGCAGCACGGCGCGTTCCGCATCACTGAGTCGCTGGAGTCGTTGGACTTCTCCTTTCGCGAAAAAGGTGGTCACCGTGCTGGTGGGTCGTCCCGGCCGACGAAACACCACCCGGAACACGTAACCGTCCGGCTCCTCGGCCACCAGCAATCCTTGAAACTTCGCCCCGTTTTTCAAGTGCAGAACGTCGAATGTCCAGACGGACTGTCCCAAGGGCGGTTCCGCGGGTTCTTGAGGGAGCGCCCCAGGTGTCGTCAGGGTACCGAGGATCACCGACCCTGCCAGGATGGAAATAAGCATACCGCGGACGGATCGTTGCACGCGTCGCATCTACACGGCTCCTGCTCCAGAGAATCCCGCCCGGAGAAGTTCCCCTTTCCCTCGCATGCCACGGGCCTGACTATCAATATTGTGATAGCACACGGGGTGGGGTAAAAGAGCAACGTGAAAGATTGGTGCTCGCATGAGTCTGACAGATCGGCCGATCGTCGTGGCCTTGACGGGGGCAAGCGGGGCACCTTATGGAATACGTCTGGTGGAAGTCCTGCTACAGGCAGGGCGTAAGGTTCATCTGCTGATCAGTCCGGCAGCAGCCGAAGTGTTCCTGCGGGAAGTGGACCGACCCCTGCGTTTGGAGGAAAGCCGTTTTGACCCGCGCGCCTTTTTCGGCTACGACTTCGCCTATACGCCGGGGAGTCTCCTCTTCCATCACCACACCAATTTTTCGGCGCCTATTGCCAGTGGTTCGTACCTGACCGCTGGAATGGTCGTTTGCCCCTGCAGTCTAGGTACTCTGGCCGCGATCGCCCACGGCCTGTCTGAAAACTTGATCCATCGAGCGGCGGATGTTCATCTCAAGGAGCGCCGACCCCTCATTCTCGTTCCGCGAGAAACGCCTTTAGGACTGATCCCTTTGAGGAATATGGTGGCGGCGACCGAGGCGGGAGCCATCATCCTGCCTGCTATGCCCGCTTTCTACACCCGCCCGCAAACGCTTCAGGATATGATCGATTTCGTGGTAGCCCGCATCTGCGATCATCTCCAGATTTCGCACAACCTGGTGCAGCGGTGGGGGTCAGTCCAGCGTCTTTGATGGATCGACCTGCCCCCAAGGTTTACATGGCTTTTCTTGCCAGAGTCAGCTCTAGGATCGACTTCGGACGTGGTTACGGTCTTCAGGGTTACGTTCTCCAGGGACCGGCTCTGGTGGTGAATTGGTCTTGCTGTTACGTCTTGTGGGCAAAAGGGAGGTATTCGTGTTGTTGGCAGAAGGGACGTAATTCCCCTCGCAAGGGTGTGTGTCTTCTCCTCAGGGGTTCAGCAAGGGGGCATAGACGACCCGGAAGCCGACATCGGCACGTCGTTCATCGGGCCGCAGGGAGGAACGAGCGGCGGAGCGACAGGCGGATGCGGGCAATGCAAACGAACCACCCCGGATCACACGCCGTTCTCCATCGGGTGGGCCAGTCGGGTCCAGACGCAGCTCCCCCGTAATGGGATAACTCGAACTGTACCAATCCTCGCACCACTCGGCCACATTGCCGTGCATGTCTTGCAAACCGAAACCATTCTCCTGGCGTTTGCCGATCTCTACGGGAAATGTCGGGGCACGTGCGGGGTTGCCACCCACACCATAGTGGTCATCTTCGGCAGGCTTGTAGATTCCTCGTCGGCCAAATTCCAGCAGCTGACCAAAGGCAAACGGGGTTTCGGCACCGGCTCGTGCTGCATATTCCCATTCCGCCTCGGTCGGCAAACGATATCCCCAACCGCGGCGTGCCCACGGTTCCGTTTGCTCTTTCTCCGTCAGTTTACGGCAGAACTCGACTGCCTCCCACCAGGTGACACTCTCAACGGGTAACAACAGCGAACGCGAGGCGGCTTTGGAAGCTTGTGAAGGTGTAAACCCCATCAATTGTTGGAACTGCCCATTGCTCACTTCCGTCGCAGCCATGAGAAATGCCCTCGAAATGCGGACGCGATGTCGAGGACCTTCGTCCGAACGGCGCCCCTTCTCATGTTCCGGCGACCCCATCAGGAACTCCCCAGCTTCCAGACGTACCAGCCGCATGCCCAAGGTATTGGTAAACGCCTCGGGAGCGTCCTGCTTCTGAGCCGGTGGTGAGATGAGGCGATTCAGCCAGGGCACCAGTAACCCGAACGAGAGAAGCAACAAGGCAATAAACGCCCAGATTCCCCAAGGGAAACTGCTCCGGGGAAGCCGACGACGGGACCTGGTGACCTCCTCCGGTAGTCGGAAAATCTGACTGGATCGTGGCTCTTGAGGCGGTGGAGCGGGCAGTGGAATTGCTGCCGGAGTTATGACGGGACGGGCAGCGGCGTGACCCGAAGGGGTAACCCCCGTGCCGCTTTCCTCGACGAGGCTGAATGGCTGCAATGCCACGGCAAGCTGAATGGGAGTCTGGGGGCGCTGCTCGGGTCGCTTGGCCATGCACCAGTGGATGATCTGTTCCAGTTGCGGCGGGGCATCCGGACGATAGGGCAACAGAGGAGGAGGGGGATCGGTGCAATGCTTGAGCATCTTCTCCGTGGGATTGGCCCCTTCATAGGGTACACGCGCTGTGAGAAGGTAATACAGGGTTCCACCCAGGGAGTAGATGTCGGCACGAATATCGACTGCCATGGGGTTGCGGGCTTGTTCCGGGGCCAGAAAATCCGGTGTTCCCAGCACGATACCCTCGCGGGTGATCCGTTTTCCTTCCTCCGTGGTCGCCATTTTGTCATCAAGGATGCGGGCCAGACCCATATCCACGAGTTTGACCTGTCGGCCATCCCGGCTCACCAATATGTTGCTCGGTTTGATGTCCCGATGGACCAGACCCAGTTCGTGAGCATGCTGTAAACCTAACGCTGCCTGGCGGATGTAATTGCAAGCTTGCGGAATGGGTAACGGCCCACGCTGTCGCACCAGCCTGGTCAGATCGGTCCCGTCGATCCATTCCATCTCGTAGTAGATCACATCACCGCTTTGATCCGCATTGAAAACCTGTACCACATTGGGATGTTGCATGCGTCCCAAGGCTTCGATCTCTTTGCGGAACCGCTCTTCGATGGCCGGATGGGTCAACCGTTCCCGCCGAATTACCTTGATGGCGCAAAACCGACCCAGACGCTGATGCTGAGCCTTGTATACCCGCCCCATTCCGCCTTCACCAAGCAAATCAAGCAGCACATACGGCCCCAGCAGAAGCTCCCGACCTCGTCCCTTGGCAATCTCTCGAATCTGGAAACTGGTGAGCCAGCCACGTCGCTCCAATTCCGCTGCCAGATCCTTGACATCAGGTCGCCGCTGGACAATCCACATTCCCAATTCCTGAAGCTGTTGCGCGCTGAGAAGTCCACTATGGCGCAACTGGTCGAACAGCACTGAGATGGCATCTACGGCCGCCATGACACCCGTTTTTCCAGGAAGTATTACCTTCTACTGACTGTTCTAGCATACTCTGGTGACGAACAGAAAGAAATGTGTTCTCGGCTTTCCCAACCGGTCGTATCCCGACCACGCTGAAATCACCGATGCCGATAACGAGAAAGCCCTCCCGGCAACTCCCGGCCCTATGGCATCCTAGCCGCTCTGCCCACCGCATACCGACAGTCTTTTCCAACCCTGCCGATCTACTCTCGCGCTTTTACCCCCTTGCACAACAAAGGATGGACAACGGAGGAACCTTTCATGAGCATATCAGAAATGGTCGATGTGCAGGAGACAGTATGCCCAGCCTCAATCCCTCTGACCGGTGGTGCGTTCCAGAGAGAGTCTGGACAGCCAGTGCTGAGCCGAGAGAAATCGATTGATCAACGTGGTGGCTCTTGCGGGTTCTGACTGAGGATCATCTATGCCCAGGATCACACTGAATGCGGAACAACGCCACTTTCCAGAACCGCTGACTGTGGCCGAATTGCTGCGACAGTTGGGCAAGAATCCGTTGCAGGTGGCTGTGGAGGTCAATCGCCGCGTCATTCCTCGGCAGGAACACGAATCGTGTCGGTTGCAGGAGGGGGATGTGGTGGAAATCGTAACGTTGGTGGGTGGAGGAAGTGGGCCAGTTTCTCGGGAAACCCCACCGGCAGACCAACCCTTGAAGATCGGACCGTTCACTTTCCGCTCGCGGCTGATCACCGGTACCGGCAAGTATGCCACCTATGAACTGATGCAGCAATGCCTGGCCGCCAGTGGTTGTGAAGTGACCACCGTGGCGGTGCGGCGTGAACGCCTTTACGACAAAGAAGGTAAAAGTCTCCTCGATTATCTCAACTTAGAACGGCTAACCATTCTACCCAATACAGCCGGTTGCTACTCCGCCGAAGACGCTATCCGGCATGCCCGCCTGGCTCGAGAACTCCTTGCCAATCTCGGCAATCCCGGCGCTCAATGGGTTAAGCTCGAATGCCTGGGCGATCCCAAGACCCTCCTGCCCGATCCAATCGAGACCCTCCGCGCTACGGAACAACTGGTCGCGGAAGGCTTTCTCGTCCTGGTCTATACCTCCGATGATCCCGTGCTGGCTCGACGGCTCAAGCAAGCAGGGGCGGCCTGTGTTATGCCGGCTGGTAGTCCTATCGGGAGCGGACAAGGGATCCTCAATCCGAATAACATCCGTATCTGCCTGGAATACCTCAAGGACAACGACCCGGACTATCCGGTGATTGTCGATGCCGGCGTGGGTACGGCCAGTGATGTGAGTGTCGCTATGGAATTGGGTTGTGACGGCGTTTTGCTGAACACTGCCATTGCCTTGGCAAAAGACCCCCTGCGTATGGCCTGGGCGGTCCGCTATGCTTGTGAAGCTGGACGGTTAGCTTACCTGGCCGGTCGCATCCCCAAACGCCTCTACGCTCACGCCAGTAGCCCCACAGAAGGATTGATCCATTCCAGTCGCTAAGCCGCAGGAGACATCTTCCGGGTTATGCCGTTTCTGATCATCCCGCCGTATCATATCCCCGCGGTATCTCTCCTGCAGTGCAGCGAACTGTCGTGGCCATAGTTGTGTCCGTCTCCTGAGGCTTATACAACATTCTCCGACGGGTTCCGAAGTGCTGAAGTGTCGGACTCGGATATCTTGGGACGGATACAGCAGGCGTTCTCGAAGGAGCGATCTATGACAACCCTGTGTCGTTGGGGCATTCTCGGTGCTGCCAACATTGCACGCAAGAACTGGAAGGCCATGCGTCTGGCCGGGAATGCAGAACTGGTAGCCGTGGCCAGCCGCGATCGGACGAAAGCCGAGCAATTCATTGCCGAATGCCAATCGGAAGCCCCTTTTCCCCGGACCCCGCTCGCCTGCAGTTACGAAGAATTGCTGGAACGCCAGGACGTGGATGCCGTTTACATTCCGCTACCTACCGGTATCCGCCCCCAATGGGTGATCCGTGCGGCACAGGCACGCAAACATATTCTTTGTGAAAAACCTTGTGCCCCCAGCGCCGAACAACTCCGCGAGATGCTCCAAGCCTGCCGAACCCATAACGTTCATTTCATGGATGGCGTCATGTTTATGCACAGCCAGCGTCTCCCATTGCTCCGCCGACTCCTGGAGGACGGTCAGTCCGTGGGTGCTCTGCGACGGATCACCTCGCAGTTCAGTTTTGCCGCACCACCGGAATTCCTGCGTGGTAACATCCGGGTTCAACCTCAGCTCGAACCCTTGGGTGCACTCGGTGACCTCGGCTGGTATAACATCCGTCTGTCCCTGTGGATCATGAAGTATCAGTTACCCCATACCGTCACGGGACGCATCCTCACTCCCCCTCAACTGACGCCGGACACTGTGCCCCTGGAATTCGCCGCCGAACTGTATTTCCCCGAGCAGGTCACCGCTTCGTTCTACTGTTCCTTTGTTACAGAATTGCAGCAATGGGCACACATCAGTGGCACCAAAGGTTCCATCTGGATCGAAGATTTTGTCCTTCCCTATTACGGTGCAGAAGTGGCTCTCACTGTTTCTCAACCCTATTTTCGTGTTGTTGGATGCTCATTCAACATGGAACAGCATAGTCAACGTTATGCCGTGCGTGAATACAGTGACGGTATGCCAGGAGCACAAGAAGTGAATATGATCCGCAACTTTTCCTTGGCCATCGTCTCAGGTCGAGTTGATCCGAATTGGGCCGAGATCGCCTGGAAAACTCAGGTGGTCCTCGATGCCTGTCTCCATTCCGCTCGCAATGAGGGCCGACCTGTGCCGGTGAATACGAGTTCTTCGGTAATCTGATATGAACTCGGTATAGTAAACCATGAAGATGAGGGAAAGTTAAGTATCGAAATCATTTGGTTTGGAAAATATAGAAAATATTATGAAGACAATAACAGAATTGCGCTCCCTGTATAATCAGCCGCTTTTGGAATTGATCGCACAGGCCAGTGATGTGCACCGTCAGTATCGGGGATATGGAGAGATCCAACGCTGTGCCTTATTGAGTATCAAAACGGGTGGATGCCCGGAGGACTGCGCCTATTGTCCCCAATCGGCACACTACGCTACACCCGTGACACGTCAGGCCCTTCTGACCGTTGAAGAGGTCCGTCAGGCGGCGGAACAGGCCAAGGCGGCCGGTGCCACTCGTTTCTGCATGGGAGCTGCCTGGCGTTCACCTCCCAAGGAGGGACCGGAATTTGAGCGTGTTCTCGAAATGGTCCGTACTGTCCGCTCCCTGGGTCTGGAAGCCTGTGTGACCTTGGGCATGCTCACTGCAGATCAAGCCCGACGGCTTAAAGAGGCGGGATTGACAGCCTACAACCACAATCTGGATACCTCCCGGCGATTCTATCCCAACATTATCACCACACGTACATACGATGACCGCCTGGCTACATTGCGAGCTGTATCCCAAGCGGGTATATCCATCTGTTGCGGTGGGATCATCGGTATGGGTGAATCCATCGATGATCGCTTATTGATGCTTGTAGAGCTTTCACAATTACAACCGCCTCCTGAAAGCATACCCATCAATTGTTTGATTCCTATACCAGGGACGCCACTGGAAAAAGCCCCACCTGTTCCCGTCTCGGAATTGGTGCGGCTGATCGCGGTGACGCGAATCACTTTTCCCCACTCAAGAATCCGGCTGAGTGCAGGCCGGGACCACTTGAGTCAGGAAGCACAAATCCTTTGTTTCTTAGCTGGCGCGGATT
>Ga0209691_1000370_pt1 | contig 32117 bp, 33 predicted proteins | sample YNPMSBMetaG_FD_187120 | JGI IMG/M metagenome (GOLD analysis project Ga0209691, IMG submission 187120) | Anoxygenic and chlorotrophic microbial mat microbial communities from Yellowstone National Park, USA - YNP MS-B MetaG (SPAdes) (version 2) ... | reverse complement strand
TCCACTTGACGGACATGACTATATTCCCCAGGCCCTTGAGAGGGGGGCGGTGGCAGTGGTGGGGGTGCGAAACCTGCGCTTGGGGGTACCCTACCTGCAGGTTGTGGATGCGCGGTCAGCCCTGGCCGATCTGTCGGCAGCCTTCTGGGGGTATCCGGCCCGCAGGTTAGAGCTGCTGGGAGTAACGGGCTCCAAAGGCAAAACCACCGTTGTGGTCTTGCTGCATCACCTGTTGCAAGCGGCCCATCCGCCGGTGGGGCGGCTTTCCACAGTGGGCATCAAAGTTGGTGAGGAAGAGCTCTTTTTACCCGGCCATTTCACCACCCCCGAAGCACCCGAGGTGCAGGAGATGCTGCACCGCTTCGTGGCAGCAGGCTGTAAGCGGGCCGTGCTGGAGGTGAGCAGCCACGCCCTGGCGTTGGAGCGGGTGCGGGGGCTTCGGTACGAGGTGGGCATCTTCACCAATCTGTACGAAGACCACCTCGACCTGCACGGCAGCATGGAAGACTACTTTGCCGAGAAAAAGAAGCTGCTGGAGCGCTCGAGTTTCGCTATCGTCAACCGCGACAACCCCTGGACGAGGTCGTTGGCGGGGCGCTCCGACACCTGGACCTATGGCGCAGGGGGCGACTGGCAGGCACACCACCTGGTGCAAATGAGCGATGGACTGCGCTTCGAGGTGGCCTCACCCATCGGTAATTTTGCCGTGCGGCTGCCGATGGTGGGGGGCTTCAATGCCGACAACGCCCTGGCTGCGATGGCGGCTGCGGCTCGAGTGGGACTTTCGGTAGAGCAGCTTCAGGCGGGCCTGGACAGCTTCCCCGGCGTGCCAGGCCGGATGCAGCTTGTGCAGAGCGAGCCTTTCAGGGTGATTGTGGATTTTGCCCACACCGGAGCCAGCCTCGAGGCCGCCCTCCAGACCCTGCGCCCCACCACCCAGGGCCGCCTGGTAGTAGTGATTGGGGCTGCTGGAAATCAAGACCCCAGCCGACGGGTAGGCATTGGCCGGGTGGCGGCTCGACTGGCCGATTTTGCCGTCTTCACCGAGGAGGATCACCGTACCGAGCCGCTGGAAGCCATTTTGCACGCCATGGCCCAGGCCCACGGCGACCCCCACCGCTTTGCCCTGATACCCGACCGGCGCGGGGCCATCCGCTATGCCATCCGGCAAGCCCAGCCGGGTGATACCTTGCTCTTTAGCGGCAAAGGTCACGAGCGCACGCTCGAGCGGGGCTTAGAGGCCCTCCCATGGAACGAGGTAGAGGAGGTAAAACGGGCCTTGCAGGAGCAAGATGTGGCCTAAGGCTTCTGTTGCGGGTTTTCGGAGGAGGCTCGCAGCGCGTCTACCGGTGGCCGGTTAGACTAGGGACATGCAGCGTGACGACCTGGTGCGCTGGCTGGACGCTTACCTAAAGGTGGACCAATTCAAAGACCCCTCGCTCAATGGCTTGCAGGTTGAGGGCAAGGCCGAGGTTCGAGTGGTGGGGGCCGCGGTGGACGCAGCCCAGGCCATCTTTGACAAGGCTGCTGAGGCCAGCGTGGATTTCCTGATTACCCACCATGGACTTTTCTGGGGACAGCCTTTCGCCATTGTGGGCTACCACAAAAAACGTCTGGAGCGGCTTTTCTCAGCAGGAATTAGCCTCTACACAGCCCACCTGCCCCTGGATGCCCACCCCGAGGTAGGAAACAACGCCGTCCTGGCCCGCGAGCTGGGACTACAGGGCCTGGAGCCATTTCCCCACCCGAAGTACGGCAACATCGGCTGGGTAGGCCACTTTGTCGAGCCACAGCCACTGGCCCTGGTAGAAGAGCGCATCGGCGAGCTGACCGGAATGCAGCCGCTGGTGGTTGGGGCAGGGCCACAGGAGGTGCGGCGGGTGGGCATCGTCTCGGGGGGTGGTGCGGGTGAGGTGGGGCTGGCCAAGGCCCTGGGCTGCGACCTCTACATCACCGGCGAGCCCTCCCACGCCCACTACCACGAGCCCTTTGAGCTGGGTATCAACGTGATTTATGCGGGCCACTACGACAGCGAGACCTTCGGGGTCAAGGCCCTGGCGGCCCGGCTGGAGCAGGAGTTTGGCCTTTCGTGGGTTTTCCTCGAGCATCCGACCGGCCTATGAAAGGTTTGTTTATCACCTTTGAGGGCCCGGAAGGGGCGGGCAAGTCGACCCAGGCCCAGATGTTGGCGGACTGGTACCGCCAGAAGGGGCGTGAGGTGGTGCTGACCCGGGAACCTGGGGGCACTGAGTTGGGTGTAGAACTGCGTCGGCTGATCCTTAGCCGCCCTATGCAGCCTGAGACCGAGTTTTTGCTCTACAGCGCCGACCGGGCCGAACACGCAGCCACGGTCATACGGCCAGCCCTGGCCCGCGGGGCTGTGGTCATATGCGACCGCTGGTTGGACTCCTCCCTAGCGTACCAGGGCTATGGCCGAGGACTCCCCCTGGACTGGCTCGAGGCGGTCTCCCGTGGCTTTTTGGGTGACCTAAGGCCAAGGCTCACCTTTCTTCTGAAGATCTCTCCCCGGCTGGGCTTGTGGCGGGCCCGGCACCGCCGAGCCTCAAAAGAGGCAGACCGTTTTGAGGCCGAGGAGCTGGCCTTTCACCAAAGGGTGCTGGACGGATTCTTAGAGCTGGCAAAACGGGAGCAGGACCGCTTTGTGGTGCAGGATGTGGAGAAACCGTATGCGGAGGTGGTTCAGCGACAACTGCGCCGCGAACTGGAAAGCCGGGGGCTGGTCTAGGGTCTCATTCATCTTGGCCGAGCTGCGCTAAGGTAAGGGCATGGCTCGAGCGCTCCTCACCCTCCTGGCCCTGCTGGCAGCGGCCCTGGCCCAGCCCCAGATACCGGTCTGGGGTTTTCGGGTGGTCAACACTTATCCTCACGACCCCCAGGCTTTTACCCAGGGCCTCGTCTACCATGAGGGTTTTTTGTACGAGGGTACCGGTCTCTATGGCCAGTCCAGCTTGCGCAAAGTTGAGCTCAAAACCGGGCGGGTGCTGCAGAGCCGGCTGCTGCCACAGAGGTATTTTGGCGAGGGGGTTACCTTATTTCAAAACCGCTTGTACCAGCTCACCTGGCAAAACCAGGTGGGTTTTATCTACGACTTGAACTTCAATCCGGTGGGGCGCTTCACTTACCAGACCGAGGGCTGGGGCCTCACCCACGACGGGCAGCGCCTGATTATGTCGGATGGCTCGGCCCAGCTCTTTTTTCTAAACCCGCGTACCCTGCGGCCTGAGCGCACCCTCACGGTGCGGGCAGGGGGGCAGCCGGTGGTGCGCCTCAACGAGCTCGAGTACATCCAGGGCCGCATCTGGGCCAACGTCTGGATGACCCACCGCATTGCCATCATCAACCCCCAGAGCGGTAGCGTGGAAGCCTGGCTCGACCTGGCTGGACTTTCTATGCTGGCTCAGGTCCGCAACCCTAACCCCGATGCCGTGCTCAACGGAATCGCCTATGATAGCCGGAATCGGCGTATTTTTGTGACCGGCAAGCTGTGGCCATTTTTGTTTGAGATTGAAACGGTGGCGAACCCATGAAGCGCTCGAGGCCCACACGCTTCTACGCCCTGGGACTTCTGGCCCTGGTGGTAGCGTTTTCCACCGCAGGCTACTTTTGGGCGGGTCAGGTGCAAAACCGCTCCTCACAGCGCACGCAGGCCGTGCCTCAAGCGGTGGCTCGGATCGCCGGCCCTAACGGTAGCCTGGAGCTGCCGGTGTACAGACTGGTCGGGGGTATTGTTCTCCCCCGGCGCAACCCCCAGCCCGATGGGGCTGTTCTGTACAGCTTTCGGTTGCCCCGTGACGATGGATGGACGGGACAGGGCCTCAAAACCCCGATCAGCGCGGTCTTTCTGGACGGCCAGGGCAAGGTGCTGGCCATCCTCGAGGTTGAGCCCTGCTCTGGTAACAACTGCCCCATTTACCAGCCAGGGGTGGTGTACAGACAGGTGCTCGAAGTGAGCCAAGGCTGGTTGGCTCAGAATCGGGTTGGGCTTGGGGCTACGGTTCACCTCGAGGCCGTCCCGTAACACCCGTGCCACCTGACTCAGGCTGTACAGTTCGAGGTTGCTGCCGTTGGGCAGGGGATGCTGCCGAGCGAGCAGATTTCATAGCGAGCCTGCCTGGCACGCTCAGCTTTGCTGTGCCAGGCGAGGTTACTGCACCACAAGAGCTTGGACGCTAACCCGTGCTAGGACAGGTGGGCGCTCTAGCAGCTTTGCCTAGATGCGCTCGAGCTTCCTAGTCCGCAGCAGCACAGCTACCGGTGGTGCAGGTATTCGAGTTCGTATTGCTGGAAGCGTTGGTGTTGGTCTGGGCTTTGGAGTCTTTGATGTACCAGCCCGAACCCTTAAAGACCACCGCCGGCGCGAAAATCAGCCGCTTGATGGGCGCGCCGGTTTCAGGGTGATGGGTATAAGCCGGCTCATGATAGCCCTGCTCGAACTCGTACTGTTCACCAGTCTCGAGGTTTTGGTAGACGTATCTGGGCATAGCTGACTCCTGTGGGACAGGGTTTGTCTCGAGGGGTCACCTCCCTCAACCAAAGGATTTTGACAAATGACGCCTCTAACTGTCAACCTGCCTTTGGTTATAGCTCAGATAACGGGTGGTAGGGTACCTTTTAAGATGCTGGCAGTTATGAAGGCTGGGCTTCGACGCTGGGCCAAAGAGGTGCGTAAAGACCTGCCACTAAAAGCGCTCTCGCAAGAACTCAACCAGCATCTAGCGCGTTTTTTACGAGAACATCAGGCCGGGCATATCCTGCTCTACAGCGCATTTGGCTCCGAGCTCGATCCTGGCAGCTTACCGAGCCTGTACCCAGCTACCTACTACCTGCCCCGAACCCAAGACCACCAGCTTGCAGTGCACCCTCTGCCCTGTGAACTGGTCAGACACCGCTACGGCTTCTGGGAGCCTGCGCCCGAGTCACCTCAGGTGGAGCCTGACCTTCTGGATGTGGTGTTGGTGCCTGGGCTGGCCTTCGACCCATGGGGCTACCGGCTGGGGTATGGGCGGGGCTTCTACGACCGCTTCCTGGCCGGGCTTTCCCCCCGTGTCCTGACGGTGGGCCTAGTGGCCGAGGTGTTGGTTCTACCAGAGCTACCCCGCGACCCTTGGGATGTGCCGGTGCGGTTTTTGGCGACCGAGCGAGGGGTTCGTCTTGCCACGCAGTAGCGTCTTCACCTGGCATCATGGGGCCTCTAGGAACCAAGAGATGGGGTTGGTGGGGATGCCGCGCACCCGTATCTCGAAGTGCAGGTGCGGTCCGCTGGAAAGGCCGGTGTTGCCTGAGTAGCCCAGCAGCTCGCCCGCCTGAACGAACTGGCCCGGCCTTACCACAATGCGCGAAAGGTGCCAGTAGCCGCTGCAAACCCCCAGCCCATGGTCGAGTATGACTGCGCCTCCTCGAATAGAAAGTTTCTCAGCCAAGCCTACCACTCCGGGGGCCGTGGCGTAGACCGGGGTGCCTTCGGGCACGCCGTAGTCGAGACCCTCATGGTAGGTGTAGGTGCGCCCCTGGTCGTAGCTGCGGCGGGTGCCAAAAGGGTCGGTGATGCGGTTGCCTCGGACGGGCTTCAGAAAAGGGCCGCGCCATTGCTGGGGCCGGTTGAAGTCGCAGGCCCCCAGCACCCTAAGGCGCTCGGCCCACAGCTGCTCGGGTACCAGCAAGGCTTGGCGGTCGGGAGGGAGTTGGAGGATAAAGCGCCTAAAGTTTCCGGATACTACCTGGACCTCGAGCCTGGCCTCCCAACCGTCCACCCGCAGTCGGGCAGGGTAGACCCCAGGGGCTTGCAAGGCGGGTACGGGCAAGAGAACGCGGTTTTGCTGGATGGGGTAGGTGTTGTTTAGGAAGCGCACTTCGCCCTGTACCGCTTGTGGGGCAGTAATACGGATTACCGCCAGATGGCCTTGTACGGTTTGGCGGGGCCACTCGATCACTTTGATAGGGGCTGGGGCCTGGGTGAGCCGGTGGGAGGTGGTGTGGGGCTGCCCGCTTATCCGCAGCACCTGCCCCACCCGCAGCTGGGTGGGATCGCTGATGTGGTTGAGCACCTGCAAGGCTTCCACGCTGGTGTTGTACTTCTTCGCGATACGGTAGAGCGTCTCGCCGGGTTGGACGGTGTGGGTGGTCTGGGCCAGTGCGAGGGAATACAGGGTGCAGCAGGCAAGAAGCCAGCGGTGCATGAGGATAGTCTACAGCTTTTGCCATGCAGAACGGGTGTTGCCTAAACTCTTGATTGCTGGCCCTACCTCAATCAATGCCGTGCATGCGCGGCTAATATAGAAAGCATGAAAATCTACACCAGAACCGGTGATGCGGGGGAAACCGGCCTCTATGGGGCTGATCGGGTGGGCAAAGACCACCCTCGGGTGGAGGCCTACGGCACGGTGGACGAGGCCAACAGCGCCATCGGGCTAGCCCGTGCAGCCCTGGCCGGAGCCCACGCCGATATTGAGGCCGACCTCGAGTACCTCCAGAACGCCCTCTTCGACCTGGGGGCCGACCTCGCAACCCGCGCGGGCGGCCCTTACGAGCGCAACCTGGCCCGTATGGATGCTTCGGACGTGGAGAAGCTCGAGGTCTTGATTGACCGTTATCAGGAGGAAGCCCCCCGCTTCACCGGTTTTATCCACCCTGGCGGCCACCCTGCCGCGGCAGCTTTGCACCTGGCCCGCACCATTGTGCGGCGGGCCGAGCGCCGGGTGGTCGAGCTGATGCGCCGCGAAGAGGTGAACCTCGAGGCCTTGCGTTATCTGAACCGGCTTTCGGATCTGCTCTTCACGTTGGCTCGAGTGGTGAACCAGCGCGAAGGCTTCGCCGAGGATAAGTGGCTGGTCAAAAAGCGTCGATAACGAGCGAACCCGTATGCGCCTGGTAAGCCTGACCTGCTCCAACACCGAGATCGTCTGGGCCCTGGGCTGCTTTGACTGGCTGGTGGGGGTGGACAGCCACTCGGACTTTCCCCCTCAGGTGGCCCGGCTTCCCAGACTGGGGCCCGACCTCCAGATCGACCTGGACATGGTGCAGGCCCTGAAGCCCGACCTGGTGCTGGCCAGCCTGAGCGTGCCGGGGATGGAGCGGGTGGTGGAGGGCCTGGAAAAGCGCCAGATTCCCCATCTGGTGCTCGACCCGCAGACCCTACAGGACGTCTACGCGGACATTCAGCAGGTGGCGCGGGCGCTGGGGGTGGAGCAGCGGGGCCAGCAGGTGGTATGGGCCATGCAGCAGATGATGGCCCAGGCCAAAGGCTCGCTGCCGCACTGGGTGCGCCCGCCCAGGGTGATGGTGGAGTGGTGGCCCAAGCCCATGATTGCCGCTGGGAAACATAGCTGGGTCACGCAGATGCTGGAAGCGCTGGGGGCCCAGAACGCCTTTGCCCACCTCGAGGTGCGTTCCAAGCCCCTCATCCCCGCCGAGGTGGAGGAGGCCCAGCCCGACCTGATCACGGTCTCGTGGTGTGGGGTGAGAAAACTGCGTCCGGAGGTGGTTTTGCGCCGCAATTTGGATATTCCTGCCCTCAAGCACAAGCAAGTATTTGCCCTGGAAGAAGCCTACCTGGGCCGTCCGGGGCCGCGCCTGGCCGAGGGGGTCCAAAAGCTGGCCGACCTGCTGCGGCAGGTGCCGCTCTGGCAGCACGGAGGCCGACCATGACCCCCCTCAAGGTGGTGACCTTCTGGGTGCGGCCCCTGGGCGAAGAACCCCTGCCCGAGGCCAGAGCCCGGCTAGAGGCGCTTCTGGCCGGGTTCTACCAGGCCTTCCCCGAGTACGCCGGGGCGCTGGCTTTCAGCCAGTCCCCCCGGCCCCCCCGCTATGTGTTTGTGTATACCAACCCCAGCTGCGCCGGGCTGTTCCCCTCTGCGGGGCAGTTTTTACAGGGGCTCTTGCAGCAAGCCTTCCCCCAGGGCGAGGTACGCCCGTATGGGCGGGTCTGGCTGGAAACGTCCTGACTTATGGCTTAAACAGCGCAATCGTTCCGGCTTGCCGCAGGGTGCCGCTGCCCACGGCCAGTCTGCCGTCGCGGGCCCAGGCCACTGCGTAAAGGGGCCGTACAAAACCCGAGGTGGTTTGCAGAAGCTGCCCCTGGACGCTCCACAGGCGCAGGGTCTTGTCCCAGCCCACGCTGGCCAGCCGCTTTTCGTCGGGCGAGAAGGCCAGGGCCTGGGCGGCCTCGGTATGGCCGGTCAGGGTTTGCAACAGCTTACCGGAGCGGGCCTCCCAGAGCTTGAGGGTCTGGTCGTGGCTGGCGGTGGCCAAAAGGCCCCCGCCCGGGCTCAGGGCCAGGCCATAGATGCCCCTGGAGTGGGCCATGATGCGGCGCTCGAGCCGTGCCCCCTCGGGGCGCAAGCGCCACCAGGCCAGGCTTTCGTCGGCGCTGCTGCTGTAAAGGGTGCGGCCATCGGGGCTAAAGGCCAGGCCGGTCGGGTGCGACTCGTGGGCGCGGAACTCGAGCGCCTTCTGGCCTTTGGCCCAGTCCCAGACCCGAATAAGCCGGTCGCGCCCGCCGGTGGCTAGGGCCTGCCCGTTGGGGGCGAAGGCCAGGGCCCCCACCCCGTTGCCGTGGGCCTCGAGGCGCTGCACCAGCCGCCCGCTGGTCGTTTGGTAGATGCGGGTCAGGCCGTCGCGGCTGCCCGCAGCCAGATGTTGCCCGTCCGGGCTCCAAGCCAGGGCGGTAATCTCCAGCGTGGCCTCGGTGAGCCGGCGCACCGGCTGGCCCTGGCGGTTCCAGAGCCAGACCTCGCCGTCCCAGCCCCTACTGGCTAAAAAGCTTCCATCGGGGCTATAGGCCAGGGTGGTGACCGAGGCGGCGGGGGGCTTTAGGGTTTGCAACAGCACCCCCTCCCGGCTCCACAGCCGGGCCTGCCCATCGTCGTGCCCGCTCAGAAGCCGGTTTCCAGCCAGCGCCAGGCTCAGCACCGAGGCGGTTTGTAGGCTTTTCAGGGGCCTGTTGCTGTCCCAGAAAATAATCTGGCCATCCTGCCCCCCGCTGATGAGCTGCCCATCGTCGCTCCAGACCAGGGCCCCCACCGCCAGGCGGTGGGCTTTCCATTGCTGCACAAAGCGCCCCTCAGCATCCCAAAGCTGGATCTGCCCCTCGCGGTCGCCGCTGGCCAGCTGTCCCTCCGGCCCCCAGGCCACAGCCCGCACCGAGATCTGCCCCAAAAGCGGCAGCCGGTGGCCGGATTTTGGGTTCCATAAAAGCACCCCATCCTGTCCACCGGCAGCCCACAGATTTTCCCTGGGGCCAGGCCCGAGGCTGTATACCCAGCCGCGCCCCATAGAGATGGACTGGCTCGAGCCTCGCGCGTCCCACAGGCGCAACTCACCGTCGGCGCTGCCGCTCAGCACCTGCTGACCATCTGGACTGATGCGGGCCGACCAGACCTGGTCGCGGTGGCCTTGCAGCACACCCTTCAGCAGACCGCTCTGGGGGTTCCACCGCCGCAGTGTGGTGTCAGATGATGCGCTGAGCAGGGTGCCATCTGGGGCGAAGTCCAGCGCACGCACCGTGTCGGCGTGTCCGCTTAGGGTACGCAAAAAACCCCATCGGCGCGGTACAGCTGCACATAGCTATCGGCGCCCAGGGCCAGCATACCCCCCGGGCCGAAGCCAACTGCGCCCACCGGCGCCCGATGTCCCACCAGAAGCTGCTGCGGCTGCTGGGCCAGCGCCAGCGAGCAACACAAAAGCCAGGCCATCCATCTGCACACGCTCACAGAATACCTGAGCCCCCTCCTCAAGGGCCAACTCCCAGCCTCTGGCTTTGAGCGAGAGAAGCAAAGGCTGTTTGCTTTGACGGCAGCTCTCTGTGGAGGTATTTTCTGTTAAGCAGAAATCTTTCAAGCAGTACAGTTGGGCTATGCCCAAGGCTTATCAGGTTTATCAACGGGTATTGCAGGTGGGCCGGGTGTTTTTGAACCGACCCAAAGCAGACGACCGGGAGGTGGCCTCGAGCCTGCTGGAGCTAGATCAGGCCAATTTTGCCCTGTTTGCCCGAGAGGTGGGGATTAACAGCAGCAAGCACCTTCGTTATACGGTGCTTCCCCTGGCCTGTTTGCAGCCGCCCATTGGCCCCGTGTTGCACCGGATGCTTGCAGCAGGTGCGAGCTTTGCCGAACTGCAGAAGCTTTTGAGCCGCTACCGGGAGCGGAGGCTCGGGCTGGCCGAGCTGCAAAGAGCGGCCCAGGAACACACCTGGCGGGCGCTGCTGGCACCGCGCCGGGCCGTGCCGGGCTGGGCCAGCAAGCCGGTCTGGATTTTTCCGGTGGATAAGCGTGCCCGCGCCTACGAGGGCCTCAACCCAACCATTGCCGAGGAGCTGGTTCGGTGCGATAGCCAGCCAGGGGAGTTGGTGGTAGACCCCATGGCCGGCCAGGGTACGGTGGTGCAAAAAGCGCAAAAGCTGGGCCGACGGGCCTGGGGCGGTGATATCGTGGGGGACGGCTTGCTGGTGCAAAAGCTGGACATTGCCGCGCTGGTGGAGGCCCTGGGCGAAGAAGTGGCCGACTTGCTGGTACTGCACCCGCCCACCTTTGCCTGGTTTGTCCACAACATCTTCGATGCCAGGGTGGAAGACCCCCCTGAGGCCGACTACACCAATTGGCTCTCCCAGCACCTAAGCCATGCCCTGCCGGTGCTCAAGCGCGGTGGGCGGCTGGTGCTGATTGTGCGGCCTGAACACAAGCCCAGGCCGCTGGTTCGGCAGGAGGGGATTTTGCGCTGGGCCTTTGTGGCGCCGCTGGAACTGCTGCTTAGCGAGCATGAAATCGAGCCCGTGTACTACCACCTGGCCGTTTCGGCGGACGGCAAGGAGGACTGGAGCATTTTTGTGGGCCGGAAGCCCTAGTGGTTTGTTGCCAGAGCCGGCATCTGCCGCAAGCGCTATTTTTTGGCCGGGTCGCTTCGCAGCCAGACCTGGGCCTGGACAACCTGGGTATCATTCGGCTGGCTCAGCAGGTGGAGCTCGAGCCCTTCCACCTCGGGTAGCTCCTCCACCAGGCGGGAAACCCGCAGCAACAGGTCTTGTAGGCCCTCGAGGTGGGCTTTACCCGACAGGGGCTGTAGCATCTCCAGGGCTTCCCGGTCGGTAAGGGGGGTGATGCGAAGGCCCAGCAACTGCTCGCCCAGCGGGAGTCCGCTCAGGGATAGGCTCAGCACCGGCCCAAAGAGGGCATCGTGCCGGATTCGCACGACCATAGCAATGCCCTGGCGGGCGGTTGGCTTCAGCGAGAGGCCAAAGTAGCCCAGCAGCTCCTGGACTTGCGCTGGGCTCAGGCGGCCTTTGACCCTGCTCACCAGGGCTCTAGCAGCGTCTTCCTGCACGTCGTGGTCGGGGATCTCTCCCGGTGGGGTTTTGCGCCACTGGGCATAGGCGTAGGCTGCTGCCAGGGCCCGCCCGGCTGACTCGGGAAAGCGATACGAGGGCACCAGCTCGGACCCAAGCCGTACCCTTGGCCGCCCTGTGGTCATAAAGCAGGTCAGCACGGGGATGTTGATGCCCTGAGCGCGGGCTTCGTTGAAGGCTGTTCGCAGCGCTTCGGTTACCTCTTCCAGGCTTGCGTAGCCCAGCGGCACGAAGAGGGTAATGAGGGCATGGTAGTCCCCCGAAAGGAGCTCACGTGTGGTGGCCAGGTATTCCTCGGCGCTGGCCCTCGAGCCCAGGTCGTGAATCTCAGCCTCCAACCCCTCGGTCTCGAGGGCGTCTTTGGCCAGGTAGGCCGGCCCCGAGGCGTTGGTCAGTAGGGCCACCCGGGGGCCTTCCGGCAGGGGCTGGTGGGCCAGTATAGCAGCGATATCGAACACCTCTTCCAGGTCTTCGGCCCGCACCACCCCGGTCTGCTTGAAGAGGGCCTCTACCACCGGGTCACGCCCCGGCCGCACCGCCAGAATAGGCTTTTTGCGCCCCACCCGTCGGGCCAGGCGGGCAAAGCGCCTGGGGTTCCCAAACGACTCCACGTACAGCAGAATGAGCCCGGTCTCGGGGTCTTCTTCCCAGTACTGGATCAGGTCGTTGGAGGAGATGTCTGCCTTGGCGCCCAGCGAGACAAAGTTGGAAAACCCCATTCCCATCTCACGGGCATACTCCAACACCGCCAGCCCCACCGCCCCGCTCTGGCTGGACATAGCGATGCGCCCACGTAGGGGTAGGCGCGGGGCCAGGCCCGCGCAAAGCTGCACCTCAGGGACAGTGCTCATCAGGGCCAGCGAACCCGGCCCCAAGAGCCGCATGCCGTAGTGGCGGCAGGTCTGGACCAGGGCCTTGGTTTGTGGCTCATCCATATCGGTGGTGACCACCATCAAAGCTCTCACCCCTCGCTGCCCACAGGCCTCGGCAGCCTCGAGCACCTTCTCACGTGGTGTGGTAATGATGGCCAGGTCAATCGGACCAGGCACGGCCTTGACCGACGTGTAGGCCAGTATTGAGCCCACCACCGGCACCTCGCCTGCAGCGGGGGAGGCGGCTGGGTTAACCGGATAGACCGGGCCTTGGAAACGGTTCAGTACCAGGTGCTCCAGAACCTGATAGCCAACGCTGGTGGGGTCTCTGGAAGCGCCCACCACCGCCACGCCCCTGGGGCGCAGGACAGGCATGAGCGAGGCAATGGTGGCCACACGCTCGCGCAGCTCAAATCGGGCCACCATCTCGGGGTTGGGTTCGATATCAAAACCGACCTCCACCTCGCCGGACTCGCGGTGAGACTCGACCTTGAAACCGCTGGCCTTGAACACGTCCAGCATCTGCTTGTTTTCAGCCAGCATAAAGGCGTGAAAGCGCCGGATGCCCCGCTGAACCCCAATCAGGGCCAGCCGCTCGAGCAGCAGCGAGCCCAGGCCCCGCCCTTGGTACCAGTCGTCCACCAGAAAGGCCACTTCGGCCGAGGTGGAGCCGGGCCCCTCCTGCACGTACTCGCCCGTAGCAATGATGCGCTCGGGGTCGCCAGTGAGCACCACCAGGGTTACTTTGTCCTCGTCGGGTGGTTTGCGCAAGAGCAGTTCGGCCGCCGCCTCTGGGTCAATCTCGGAGAAGAACCGGAAAGTGCGGGTCTGGGGCGACAGCCGTCTGAGGAAATCTACGAACAAGCCCCGATCCTCGGGTCTGGCCGGGCGTAAGGTGGCCGTCCGGCCATCCCGGAGCAGGATAGGGCCGGACTCGAGCGCGTACTGCGGGGTGGGGGGTGGAATGTAGCGCTGCGGCATAGGAGTATCCCTGCTAACAGAATAGAGGTCTTTGGTCAGTAAAGGTTGGAGGACCGAGAATCTGGCTGGCCAAGCGGCGGAGAGGCTTTGCTTGAGGTGAGGGCCTGCTCATTGCTTTAAGGTTTCCGTCTTATCATAGAAGGCAATGCGGGTGGTACTGGAGGCCCTTCACCAAGGCGACTACGACACGGCGTTTGAAGTGCTGGTACGTACACTGGCGCTGGCCCAAGGACAGGAGGCGGCAGAAGCCGCCCTGCTGCTGGCAGAGGCCTACTCGTTGTACGGCGAGGGGGGTGTTGAGGGGGCCAGCCGGGCGCTGGAGGAGGGGCTCAACAGCATGCCTTCCCTGGTGTCGCACCCTTGCTACCGGGCTATTTTAGGTGAAGTGCGCGCCCTAGAAGGAGCCTCGGAGAAGGAAGTACGCCAGATTCTACCTCAAACCGACGACCCGAAGGCCCTCTACCACCAAGCCCAGGCCCTGATGTACCTGGGTTTGCCAGAAGAAGCCCTAGAGGTCCTAAGCCGTTCCCTCGAGTTGCCTGCCTTCCTGGCCTGGCGCGCCCATACCTTACGGGGTAAGGCCCTCGAGCGGTTGGGACGGTTTGCCGAGGCTGCAGCCGCCTACCTCGAGGCCGCGCGAATTGCGCTCGGTCTGGAACGCTACTGGAACCAGATTGATGCTGCAGCGATGTTTGTGGAGGCAGGCATGGGCCTGGAGGCCTTGCAGACCTTACAGGAGGCCGAGTCCGAAATTGAAGCAGAAGACCCTGAGGAAGCGGCTACCCGCTGCTACCTTCTGGCCCGCAGCCATCTTTTGCTGGGTAACCCCAACCTGGCCCTCGAGGCCATCCAGCAGGCTTTGGAGCTGGAGCGGGCTGGTGCAGAGCCAGCCCATGGCACGCCCCTGGTGCACGGCCAGGTGCTCATGCAGCTCGGGCAGCCCCACGAGGCAATAGGGGCCTTTCAGGAGGCCGTGCGGCGTGCGGACGAGCTAGATAAAAGCTACGCTCTGCACGAGTTGGCAGTGGCTTACCTGGAGGCTGGTGAGCTGGCCGAGGCTGAGGCTACCTTGCGGGAGGTGCTGCGTGACCCAGAGTACAGCTACCGGGGTGAGGCCTTGGGCGATCTGGCCGAGGTGCTCTATCGCCAAGGCCGTTATGATGAGGCTAATCAAGCCGCCCAAGAGGCCATTCGCCAGGGAAGCGCGAGCGCTGGTCACCTGATCCTAGGCAACCTGGCCTACGATCTGCTGCACTTGGAGGAGGCTCTCGAGCACTACACCCGGGCTTGTGAAGCCGCTCCAGAGGGCAGCCGCGACTGGGTCACCGGTCAGCAGATGCTTGTGGATACCCTGGCCCAGCTGGGATTCCGCCGCCCAGGTGAGATAGTTGCTCGTAGCAAGGCGGTTTTACCCTATCTACACCCCGCCGATGAGTGGCATCAGACCCTGAGCAACTACCTCGAGCGGGCTCGCAGCCTTTTGAACGGTAGCCGTACCCTCAACTAAGCGGCCTCAGCAGGCTTTTATCGGGCCGACAGCTCCCAGGCAAAAGCACATGGGACCGCTTCTGGTGGAGCGGATACCCCTTGGCTGGCCCGGTTAGAGTGGCCGATAATAAACCAATGAAAGCGCTGGCCCTCATTGCCCATGACCGCAAAAAAGCCGACCTGGTATCCTTTGTCAAGGATCATAAAAGTCTGCTTTCCCGCTTCCCTCTGGTGGCTACGGGCACCACTGGACGGTTGCTGCGTGAGAAAGCCAGGTTGGAAGTAACCTGTCTGCTCTCGGGGCCCCAAGGTGGCGACCAGCAGATTGGGGCTATGGTCGCTGAGGGCAGGGTTCTGGCGGTCATTTTTTTACGCGACCCCCTTCAGGCCCAGCCACACGAGCCCGATGTGCAGGCTTTAATGCGGGTCTGCGATGTGCATAACGTGCCGCTGGCCACCAACCTGGCTGCTACTGAGGCGGTGCTGGCCTGGCTGCAAAGTGGGCTGTCGGACAACGAACAGAAAATGGACCGCTAGGGTGGCCCCGTGAAACCTTACCGTAGGATGGTGTCATAAAACCGAATGTTAAGTAAGTTGAGTGCTATATTAGCAAGTAGGTATGACGCCGGTTGAGTGGATTCGACAAATGGTTGAAGCCAACCGCGAGGCCCTTCGGCAGATGCCGTTCCCGCCCGGGCTGGCCGAATATGTCGGAGAGTTGGTGCGGACAGGCCAGACCGAGCAGATCATTGCCCTCATCAAGATGGGCTACCTAATAGGGGTGCAGCAGGGTGCCAGAGGGGAGCTGCTGCCCACCGCTCCTGCTGTTCGGATTCAGGCATGAGCCAGAAGGGCTATGCGCCCGTCTTGCCGGGTGCTGTCTGCTCGCTCTTCATTTGAGCGGCGATCGCATCGTAGGGATCGCCCCAGCAGTCCCATGGGTCGTATGATGGGGCTCCTGGCCAAAACTATGCCAGGAGGTGCCCCTGCCCCTGGCTTTGATCTGCCGCAAACTGAAAGCTCTAAGTGCTCGATTTGTTCCGGAGCTCCTGCCTGAGCGGATAGTGAGGGACTGAGGGATTGCCCTACGCTGACCTATCCCCAAATGAACTATTTTAGGCAAGGTTCGCACCATGCGGGCCCTCCCGACTTCAGGTCAAGGCCTCCATTGCGCTGCGGCTTCTAAAGATGCGAGGCATTTTTTGTCGCGCCTCATCCCAAGATTGGGTACCATAATGCACAGTCTCGGTGGGCTTGCCTGCCATTATATAATCGGCAGGATACACACTGCCTGTACCGCAAAGGTTCAACGGAGGTCTTACTTGCCTACCCGCATCAACCCCTGGAGCTTGCTTTTCGTTGCCATTCTGGCTTACTGGCTCTTTACTTTATTCAGTGGCGGCAACAGTGCTCGAAGTAGCGTTCCATACAGCGATTTCATCAACTATGTCGAGCAGGGCAAGGTGGCTCGTGTCGTCTTACAGGAAGGCCGCATCAACGCTTTCCTCAAGGCCCCCGAGCGCATTCGGGTTGGCGATGCCACCGAAACCACGGACCGCTTCACGGTTATCGCCCTTCCCACCGGCTACAGCGATCCCCAGTTCACTAACCTGCTGCGCCAAAACGGTGTGGTCATTGAAAACCGCCCGCCCAGCATTTGGCCGCAGCTTTTGTATACCTTGGGGCCCATCGCCCTACTTATCGCCTTCTGGTGGTACTTTTTTATGCGCTCGCAGGGCGGGGCCGGACAGGTCATGCAGTTTGGCCAGAGCCGGGCACGCCAGTATGGTAAGGAACGGCGGGTCAATACCACCTTCAAGGATGTGGCCGGCCATACCGAGGCCAAGCGCGAACTGATGGAAGTGGTGGACTTCCTCAAGCATCCACAAAAATACATCTCCATCGGAGCTGAGATTCCTAAGGGCGTGCTGCTGGTAGGGCCACCTGGCACAGGTAAAACCCTTCTGACCCGCGCGGTGGCGGGTGAGGCAGGGGTACCGTTCTTCTCGGTTTCAGCCTCGGAGTTCATGGAGATGTTTGTGGGGGTGGGGGCCAGCCGGGTGCGCACTTTGTTCGAGGAAGCCCGTCGCAATGCGCCGGCCATTATTTTCATTGACGAGCTGGACTCTATAGGTCGCAAGCGTGGGGCTGGCATTGGGGGAGGGCACGATGAGCGGGAGCAGACCCTCAACCAAATCCTCTCCGAGATGGACGGTTTTGAAAAGGATGCTAGCGTGATTGTATTGGCTGCGACCAACCGGCCAGACATCCTCGACCCCGCCCTTTTGCGTCCAGGTCGCTTTGACCGCCAGGTGGTGATCGGTCTGCCCACCTTAGAGGAGCGCAAGGAGATCCTGCAGGTGCACATGCGGGGCAAAAAGTTCGCCCCCGATGTGGATGTGGATAACCTGGCCCGCCTAACCCCCCAGTTCAGCGGTGCTGATTTGAAAAACCTGGTCAATGAGGCTGCCCTCCAGGCAGCCCGCGAAAACGCCAGCGAGATCACCAACGCGCACTTCCAGGCCGCGCTCGACAAGATCATGCTGGGCCTCGAGCGGGGCACCCTCAAGCTTAGCGAGCAGGAAAAGCGGGCTGTGGCCTACCACGAGGCGGGCCACGCCGTTGTGGGCGAGGAGCTACCTTATGCTGACAAGACCGAGAAGGTCTCGATAGTGCCCAGAGGGATGGCCTTGGGGGTGCGCTGGAGCAGGCCCGAAGAGCGTATCCTGATGAGCAAGGAACACCTCGAGGACACCCTGGCCATGATCTTGGCGGGCCGGGCTGCCGAAGAGCTGTTCGTGGGTACCATCACCACTGGGGCGGCCAACGATTTCAAACAGGCCACCAGCTTGGCCAAGCAGATGGTACTTGACTGGGGTATGGGCGATCACTTTAAAAACGTGGCCTGGGGTTCCAACACAGGCCCCATCTTCCTAGGTGAGGAGATTGCCAAAAGACAAGATCACTCGGAGGAGACCAGCCGCCTCATTGATGCGGACATCAGGGCCATTCTGGATCGGGCTTACGAGCGGGCCAAGCAGGTTCTGGCCAACAATGCTAAGGCTATGCATCAGTTGGCTGGGGAGCTTCTGGAGAGCGAGATTGTGCAGGGGGAGCGGGTGCGCGAAATTATCGCCCAGAGCAAGCAGCCTGAGGCCGCTACCACAGCCCTGACGAAGCCGGATGGCAACCGCGCCTAAGCCTATAGGAGCTTGGGCTGTTAGGCTCGCTTGCGAGAGGGTAGCAGCAGCATAAAGACCCCGAGCACCACGCAAGCGTCGGCTAAGTTCCAGATGGGAAAGTTATCCAGCAGAAAGAGGCCTGTGCGGTTGATGTCCACATAGTCTACCACCCAGCCGTGGCCCAGACGGTCTATTGCGTTGCCAAGGGCCCCTGCGGCAATTAAGGAAAGAGCCAACTGGGTCAGAAGCGGGATCCGGCGGTGGTTGGTGCTCAGATAGAGGAGAATCCCTAAGCCCACCACCAGGCTCACCCAGACCAGAATGCGGGCACCCCCTTGAAAAATGCCAAAGGCAGCGCCGGTATTCTTGACGAAGGTAGCGTCCACCACCCAAAACAGGTTGGTGAGAAACACAGCCTCCAGCCCTTCATCAAAAATGCGAGGGCCCACCGCCCACAACACCTTAAGTTTGATAGCCTGATCGGCGACCAACAGGGCGGGAACTAGCCAGGTGGCAATCATACCGCAGGGAAGTCTAGCATGGCCCCATGAGGGTATGCTATACTTGCAGATGTTGTCCTGAAGGGGTTACCCCTCGGTAGGAGTCGAGCCATGTCAAAGATCTGCGAAATCAGTGGTAAGCGCCCCACGGTGGCCTATAGCATCGTCACCCGCGGTAAAGCCAAGCGGGAAGGTGGGGTAGGCAAGAAGGTTACGGGCTACAACAAGCGCTGGCAGGAGCCTAACCTGCGTAAGGTGACAGTGACTGTGGCTGGTCAGAGCATCACCTTTCGGGTAGCCAACAGTCACGTTCATAAAGTTTACGAGCTGGTGGAGCGCTCCAAGGGCATGAAGCTCGAGGGTCTCAGCGCCAAGCAGATCAAAGCCCGTCTTTTGCGTTTGCTTTGAGGCAGGTGCCCAGCGGAAGGACACGCTTTGCAGCGTCCTTCCTTGTTTTAGAATAGGCCATGCCAATTAAACCCGGCTGGGTTCTGCTCGCCCTGGTTTTGCTGCTGGCCTTGTGGCAGAGTACCCAGCTATCCAGCGCACGTCGGCAGATAGCGGGTTTACAAGCAGAGATTGCTAGGCTTGAACAGGAGCTGCAAAAAGGCCCACGGGGCTTCATGCTGCCCCTGCCGGGGGCCTGCCTTCCCAAAACTGATAGCAACCTACCCGGTGCCCCTCGTGAGTACCGCAAAGGCACCAATCCTGGTTTTGTGTTTACCGGCGATGATGCCTGTGTGCCGGTGCGCTTTGGCATGGGGGTGGTGGCGGCGGCTGGGGGTGAGGTGATCAAGGCTGAGACCACTTACAAGGAGATGACCCGCACCGAGTTCGAGGCCCTGATTCGGGCGGTTGCCAATGGGGCCAGCCCCGAGCAGATGAACCGGCTGCGCGGGCGGGAGGTGTGGATTCGCCACCCAGGAGGCTTTACCACTGTATATGCCCACCTTTCCGAGATTGCTCCCGGCCTCGAGGTGGGCAGCAAGGTTCACAAAGGGCAGTGGATTGGCCGGGTGGGCAATAGCGGTACCGAGGCAGCATTGCGAGGTCGGAGCGAGGAGGCGCGGCTGCTCTTCGAGTTGTGGGATGGGGAGCCCGACAAAGATAGATATTTTGGTCAGGGCCTGACGCCCGCGATGGTGCGGGCCCGGGCCAAGCTCGAGTTCAGTCTGCCCTAGCTGTGCGGTATTGTAATCCCCATGCGCCGCGACCTTGCCGAAATCTGGAAGCTGCTGTGGGTGCGCATCGTAGTTTATCTGCTTCTGGCCTACCTGCTGCTTCAGCTATTGGGGGCGCTGTTTGGAGGGGCTAGGGGGGCTTTGCTCACGCTCTTTCTGGCCTTTATTTTTGCCTACCTGACCTCGCCTATCGTGGGGGCTTTGGAAAAGCGCAGGGTGCCTCGCTTCTTGGGGGTGCTCTTGGTATACCCGGGGCTTGGGTTTTTTCTGGGCTTGGCTTCGTTTTTGATTGCCGACATGGTGAATGTACTAGCCCGCTTCGCTACGGAGCTCCCTCGCGTTCTGACACCCCTGCTAAACTGGATAGAAAATATCCCTGCGCGTGTGGGCCAGGTCGAAATTCCCCCTGCCTTGGAGGGAGCCTTTGCTCAGGCTGTGCAGAGCTTGCAAATTCTGCTCGAGGGCTTCACCCAGACCCTTTTACAAGCGCTGCGGGCCTTGCTGGCCCAGGGGGGCAACCTGCTGGGCTTTCTAGCCTCGCTGGTGGGCGGAATACTACAACTTTTTGCCGCACTTATCATCTCGATTTATCTGCTCTATGACCTGCCTAAGATTTCCCAGACCCTCTTCCAAGCGGTTCCGCTACCCTACCAACCCCTGGTTGCCGATATTGCTATCAAGCTGGATCGCGCTGTGGGGGGGTATATCCGCGGGCAGATCCAGGTGGCTTTTTGGGTGGGCTTACTGGTGGGGCTCGGGCTTTGGGCCTTCGGTATACCACTGGCTGGTTCGCTGGGACTGCTGGCGGGGATGTTCAACATCATTCCCTTTGCCGGGGCGATCATCTCCACAGTACCAGCATTACTTCTAGCACTTACGATAGGCTGGCCGCAGGTGATAGCCGCACTGGGGGTGATCGTGCTCGCCAACCAGGTGGAGGCCCACTTCCTAAGCCCCCGCATCCTGGGGCGGGCTACCAGTTTGCATCCCGTTAGCGTGATTGCTGCAATTCTGGTGGGCTCGAGCCTCTATGGGCTGGCAGGAGCATTGTTGGCGGTTCCGCTGCTGGCCTTCTTCAAGGTTCTCTTTACCGAAATTTATTTGAAAAGCCGCTTTTACCATGAAGGCTAGGAGGGTATGGGTGCGACTCTAAGCTGGGCCTGGCAGAGCCGCTGGGTGCGGGTGGTGGCTTATGTGGCCTTGCTGGTTCTGGCTTTTTCGCTGCTGAGCTGGGTGGTTAACGGAGCCCGTACGGCCGTCGGCATCGTGCTAACGGCCTTTTTGTTTTCCTATGTGGTCAGCCCGGTGGTGCGCTGGTTCGAGGTGCGCCGCCTCACCCGCGCTTTAGGCGTGCTGGTGGTCTTTTTGGGTGTGCTGTTCTTCACGGGGCTAGCAACGGTGTTGCTGGCAAGCATGGTAGGCCAATTGGCCCGCTTTGCCGCCAGTTTACCGGCGTTGTTGTGGCCTTTGGTTGGCTGGATTCAGAGCCTGCCGGAACAGATAGGCCGCATTGAACTGCCGCCGGTTTTGCTTGAAGCCCTTGACCAGGCTGCCCTCAACCTGCAAACCCTGCTCCAGGCCTTCGCCCAGGCCTTGCTACAGGCCCTCCAAGGGGTGCTGGCCCAGGGGGGCAACCTGCTGGGCTTCTTCACCGGGCTTTTGGGGGGGGCTTTTCAGCTTCTGACGGTCGCTACCATCTCGATTTACCTGCTCTACGACCTTCCCCGCATTGGGGCGGCTTTGCTGCGGGCCATTCCCGCGCCCTACCAGCTGCGTGCCCTCGAGCTGGCCCAGAAAGCCGATATGGCCTTCGGGGGTTATGTGCGCGGCACCATTCTAGGGGCACTATTCAATGGGGCACTCATCACTCTGGTCATGTATATATCCTTCGGGATGTTTCGGGGGTTTAGCCTCGAGGTTCTAACCCAGGCCACCTCGTTGGGCTTTTTGGCCTTCATCTTTAGCTTTGTGCCGGTGCTGGGGGTGATTATCTCGGCCATACCGGCGCTGGTGCTGGCTTTGCCGCTGGGCTGGCTGGCTTTTGCGGTGGTGGCTTTGGCCTTGTGGTTGTGTAACCAAATTCAGGGCTTCGTCTGGCCCATCATCATGGGCCGCACCACCAGCCTGCACCCGGTTACGGGTATTTCTGCGGTACTGATTGGGGCCTCGCTCTTTGGACTAGGAGGTGCTTTGCTGGCGGTGCCGCTGGCGGCCTTTGTAAAAATCCTGTACACCGATTACTACCTGAACAGCCGCTTTTACCGGGAGGGGTAGGGTTTTGTACACGATGCGTCCCTTACCCAGTGCTAAGCAGGCTGAAGTGGTGTTCTAGGCGGGATAGCTCTGCATCGCGAAAGCGAAGCTGGACCACGGTATTAAGCGGTAGGTTTTGCTCGAGGGTCACCTGCGTAACCAGCCCCAGCTCATTCAGAAAGAAGAGGCCTTGCAGGCCGCGCCGCTCTACCAGGGTTCCGGGGCCTTCATAGCCTTTTTGCAGAAGGTGCACCAGGATCCAGTGCTCCCGGCTTTTTCGCTCGGCTTCCCGCACCGAATCGGCTATGGCCTCAGCCGCACCGACCCGCTCGAGCAGCTCGGCCTGGGATAAGGGTTTTTGCCCGCGCAGCCAGGCCCTAAGCTGCTGATGGGCCACCAGGTCGAGGTAGCGCCGCAGCGGACTGGTCACCTGGGCGTAGAAGGGCAGGCCCAGACCGTGGTGGGGCGCAGGGGAGGACCTGAGCTGTGTGCGCTTGAGGCCCTTGCGCTGGGCCCACATGCCAGCCAGGCCGGCTGCTTCCACCCGGAAACTGGGGGCTTCCTGGGTGGCAAAGGGAAAAGGAAGGTCTGCTTGCAGGGCTAGCTGGGCCGCGGCATAGCCGGCCAGCAGCATGGCCTCGCGCACCCAGACCCGGCTCGGGTAAGGGGGGAGGGGCAGGATATGGACGGCTTCCCCCTCGACCCTCACCTTAACTTCGGGCAGGGCGATGTCCAGTGCGCCTTGCGCGACCCGGCGGGCCTGCAAGACCTCGGCCACGGCCTGTAGCGCCTGGAGCGCGGCTACCTCGAGGGCTTCCTGGTAGGTGATCCGTTGCACCCGCACCAGGCTTGGGTAGACGCTTTGCTGCAAAAGTTCGCCTTCCTTCGAGAGCCACAACTCGAAGGTTAGGGCGGGGGAGACCTCCTTTAGCCCCAGCCCTAAAGCCTCGGTGAGGGCGAAAGGCAGCATGGGGATGGTTCCTTCGGGCAGGTAAAGGTTGGCCCCTCGGCGCATGGCCTCCTGGTCCAGCGGGCTACCTGGGGTGACCAGGGCGGCCACGTCGGCCACATGAACCAAAAGACGGTAGCCCGAGGCAACCGGCTCAACGAAAATGGCGTCGTCTGGGTCCTGGCTTCCGGGGTCATCAATCGCGTAAGCGAGCTGCGCGGTGAGGTCGGTTCGTTGCTCCGGCGGCAAGGGGGGTACAGCCAACTCGGGTGGAAAAAGACGGAGGCCCAGCCGCTGGGGGTGCGGGTTCTCGCAGCGAAAGACCCCCAGGTCGAGCAGGAGGCGATGGGCGCTCTCCGGTGTTTCAGGATGTCCCAGGGCCCGCAGTACGGGGCTTTCCTTGCGCTTGCCTAAAGCCAGGGCCTGGAGTTCGGCCAAGAGAGGGGCATCCTGTGGGGCCGGGGCTTTTTGCCTAAGGCGCTGTACACCCTGCAAAAAGGCCTGTTCGCGCTCTTCTTTGTGCCTTTTATCCCTCAAGATGGCCTCTAGCTCAGCCTGGGTACGGGCTCGAGCCCCACTTCCCTCCGGCACAAAGCGCGGGTCGTTCTGGGTCAGTTGATACGCAGCATACGCGGTCTCGGGGGTGTACTGGCCATAGACCAGTTCAGCCAGCTCCCGCAGGCTTACGGTCTGGCCTTCTAGCAGGCTCCAGGCTGTCTCCACCTCACCCTGGGGCGGGCTGAGCTGCAGAAGGGCAGGCCCAGGGTGCAGCAGGAGAACGTCCTTCGGGCGCACCTTGAGGCGCTCGCCCGAGGGCAGCTCGAGCAGTAGCTTGTCCCCCGCCTCGCGGGCCAGGGCGGGCTTGCCTTTGTAGATCACCAGCGCGTCCTGCACGCTTTTAACCTTACCAGTGCCCGCCTGCTTCCAGCGCCTTACTGAACCACGCTGGGATCTCGAGCCCAAAGCGCCTTCGGGCAAAATCCTGGGCGAACTCGCCGTAACTACCTGCCCGAATGGCCTCCCGGGCGCTTTCCATCAAGCGGTGCAGGTAGCGCAGGTTGTGCAGCGAGAGCATGCGGGGGGCCAGTATCTCCTCGGCCCGCACCAGGTGGCACAGGTAGGCCCGGCTGTAGTGGGTGCAGGCGTAGCAGTCGCACTCGAGGTCGATGGGCTGGGGATCGTCGAGGTAGCGGGTGAGCTTGAGGTTGAGGCGGCCTTCGGGCACCAGGGCGTAGCCAAAGCGCCCGGTGCGGGTGGGGTAGACGCAGTCGAACATATCCACCCCCAGCGCCACCGCGGCCACCAGGTCTTCGGGGTGGCCCACGCCCATCAGGTAGCGGGGTTTATTTTCCGGCAGCAGCCGGGTGGAAAGTTCCACCGCCGGGTACATGTCCTCCTTGGGCTCCCCCACCGCTAAGCCGCCAATGGCAAAACCGGGGGTGCCGAAGGCCACCGTTGCTTCTGCGCTGGCTTTACGGAGCGCCAGGTTAACTCCGCCCTGGGCGATGGCAAAGAGGGCCTGGTCGGGGCGGGTTTTGGCCTTCAGGCTGCGCTCGAGCCAGCGCAGGGTGCGCTCGATGGAAGCCTTCAGGTACTCCGGGCTGGCCGGGTAGGGCGGACACTCGTCGAAGGCCATGATGATATCGGCGCCCAGGGCTTCTTGCACCTGGATGCTGTACTCGGGGGTGAGCTCGATCAGGTCGCCGTTCAGGTGGCTGCGGAAGGTTACGCCCTGCTCGCTGATTTTACGCAGGTCGCCCAGGCTCATCACCTGGAAACCGCCCGAGTCGGTGAGCCAGGGGCCGTCGTAAGCGGCGAACCTGTGCAGCCCGCCCAGGGCCCGCACCCGTTCGGGGCCGGGCCTGAGGAGCAGGTGGTAGGTGTTGCCCAGGATAATCTGTGAGCCGATCGCCTTGAGTTCCTGGGGCGAGATTCCCTTCACGCTGCCCTGGGTGCCCACCGGCATAAAGACTGGGGTTTGCACCACGCCGTGGGGGGTGTGAAAAAGCCCAGTGCGGGCCCGACCAGACTGGGCGGTGATGGCAAACTCGAACACCTGGGTATTCTGCGGCCTAGAGGCGCAAAGTGCAACCGCCCTGGCCCCCACCCCAGAGGGTTTTATCTTCAGTTGGCGGTGCAGGTGCTGGGGGCCTGACAGCTAAAAGTGCGGGCCTGCTCGATGCTGGGCCCGTCGTAGCTGGTCTCGAGGCCCTTCTCCAAGCACCCTCCTGATCTCGTTGCATCGCGAAAGCATGGGAGGCGTATGCTCTACTTGCATGGGTTGGGAACTTTGCGCTGAGCTGCTATGCTAGCCTGTTTAGAAATGTCCAACATGGAGCGCTACCTGTTGGTGATGCTAGGCGGGGCGATTGGGGCTGCCCTGCGCTATGGCCTGGGGGCCTGGGTGCAGGGCCTCGCTGGGCCAGGGTTCCCCTGGAGCACCTTTCTAATCAACCTGACCGGCAGCCTTCTGATTGGGCTGGTGCTGCGTTTTAGCCTCGAGGGGGCCTTGAGCCCGGAGTGGCGGCTGTTTTTGGTGGTGGGGGTACTGGGCGGCTACACCACCTTCTCCACCTTTAGCTGGGAGACCCTTACCCTGGTGCAGCAAGGGGAGTCGCTCAAAGCCTTTTTGTATGTGGCCGGTAGTGTGGTGCTGGGGTTTATCCTGGTCTGGCTGGCCTACCGCTGGGCCGGGAGGTGGGTATGAAGCTTCAGGGGGAAGCCAAGCTGCTACGCATTTACCTGGGGGAGTCGGACAAGTGGCAGGGCCAGCCCCTCTACGAAGCCGTTGTGCTCGAGGCCAAAAGAGCCGGTCTGGCCGGGGCCACGGTCTTCCGGGGTTTCATGGGTTTTGGCGCCCACTCCCGCATCCACACCGCCAAAATCCTCCAGCTTTCCGAAGACCTGCCCATCTGCATCGAAATTGTAGACAGCGAGGAGAAAATTCAGGCCTTCCTGCCCACCCTCGACCAGATGGTGCAGGAAGGCCTGATTACCATGGAGAAGGTCGAGGTGATTCGCTACCGCTCGCGCTAAGGTTTTGTGCCCCTGCTTACCCGGGCCTTCGGGCCCTGCGTCTATCCTGCATTTATGTTTGGCAATTTCTTCAAGCCCAAAAATGTGGACAGCGACCGGGTGCCCCCCGGCCAGGTGCTCACCGAGAAGTTCCCCGTGTTGACCTATGGCCCCACCCCCAGCGTGCGCCCTGAAGAAGTTAAATTCGAAATCAAAGGACAGGTGGAAGAGGCCAAAACATTGGTTTGGGAAGACCTAATGGCCCTGCCGCAGTCTGACCTAACCGCCGACTTCCACTGCGTGACCCGCTGGAGCAAGCTGGACGTACAGTGGCGTGGCATCCGGGTGCTCGAGCTGATGCGGCAAGTTCGGCTCAAGCCAGAGGCTCGGGCGGTGATGGTCCACTGCTACGGGGGCTATACCACCAATCTAAGCCTAGAAGACTTTTTGCGCGCAGAGAATATGCTGGCCCATACCCTTTTCGGCCAGCCCCTTCCGCGCGACCACGGAGGGCCTTTGCGCCTGGTGGTGCCCCACCTCTATGCTTGGAAGAGCGCCAAGTGGGTACGAGGATTTGAGTTTTTGGATAGGGAGGAGCTGGGTTTTTGGGAGCTCAACGGTTACCACCACCGAGGTGACCCTTGGAAGGAGGAGCGTTTCAGCGTCGGATGACACTGAACCTGGTCAACGCGCACGTTTTTTGCAAAGCCAGTGGCTCAGCATAAAATGCCAGTGTGGAGTGGGGTATTTTGTTTGCGCTACCTTTGGCCTACCTATTTGGGGCCATTCCGGCAGGGGCTTGGATTGCCCGCAAACATGGTGTGGATATTCAGAAGGTGGGTTCCGGTAACATCGGGGCCACCAATGTTCTACGCACCTTAGGGGTCGGCCCGGCCTTGGTAGTTGCAGGTTTTGATGTATTCAAGGGGGGGATTGCTGTTTTGCTGGCTCGTCTGCTGGGCATAGAGGGGCCCCTGCTGGGCGGGGTGGCGCTAGCTGCGGTGTTGGGACATAACTACTCGGTCTTCCTACGCTTTACAGGGGGTAAAGGGGTAGCGACCAGTTTTGGGACGTTGTTGTTTTTAGACCCGCTGGTGGCCCTGCTAACCTTTCCGGTGGGCATTCTGACCATGTGGTTGACAAGGTTCGTATCGGCTGGCAGCATGATCGGCAGCCTCACAGCGGTGGTGGTGGTCATCGCGCTAGGGCGGCCATTTTGGGTGATCCTAACTGTGCTGGTGTTAGCAGGGCTGATCTTCTGGACGCACCGCAGCAACATCAAACGCATTCAGTCGGGCAATGAGCGCCGCCTAGGAGATAAAACCGGGGCTACCCAGGCGGACTCTGTTGTGCCCTAGCACGGAGCCTCGAGGCTCTGGAAGCCTGCCTACTGCCCGATAAGCGCGGGCCTGAAAGCTAGCCGCGCGCGCACGGCGTCGAGCGGTAAACTGTCAGGGTATGAACTACTGGCTGCTCAAGTCTGAGCCTGGCGTGTTTAGCATAGATGATCTAGAAAAAGAGAAAGTGACCATCTGGGATGGGGTTCGCAACTACCAGGCGCGCAATTTCCTAAGGGCTATGCAGGTGGGCGACCTGGCCTTTTTTTACCACTCCAGCACCGGTACCCCTGGCATTGTGGGGTTGTGCCGGGTGCTGGAAACTGGTATCGCCGATCCCAGCCAGTTTGATCCGGGATCGCCTTATTTCGACTCCAGAAGTACCGTTGATAATCCACGCTGGTGGACGGTAAGGGTGGGCTTTTTGGAGAAGTTTGAGCCGATGTTGAGCCTAAGGCTCTTGCGGCAGAAGTTCAGCCCGGACGAACTGGCTTTGCTGCGCCGAGGCAGTCGGCTGTCGGTGATGCCGGTTGCGGCAGAGGTTGCCCAGCGGATCATTGCGTTGAGAGGGTAGCGATAATCCTGAACAAGGGCAGGAACATTCCCGCTACTATCACTCCCACAACAGCGCCCAGGAAGATGATCATAAGCGGCTCGATAGCAGCGGTCAGGGCGCTGACCGCTTCATCCACCTCGCGTTCGTAGAAGTCGCCAATCTTTTGCAGCATGGCATCAAGGGCGCCTGTCTCCTCACCAATGGCGATCATCGAGCCCACCATGGGCGGGAAGACCTGCGGGTGGGCCTGAATGGTGCTATGAATCGGCTCACCAGCCTGGATGGCGTTTTTGGTCTGCTCGAGGATGTCCTCTACAATGGCGTTTCCAGAGGTACCTTTGGTGATGTCGAGGGATTCTACGATGTTTACCCCGCTCGAGATCAGCAAGCCGAAGGTACGGGAAAAGCGGGCCAAGGCGCTTTTTTTGACCAAGTTGCCGAAGATGGGCAGCTTTAGCTTTATCTGGTCGATCTGGTGTCGGCCCTTATTGGTACGGTAGTAAGAGCGGTAGGCGAAGTATAGCCCTACCGCAAGTAATGCGATGAAGATGGTGCTCTGACGCAGAAAGTCGGAGATGGCCATCAAAGCCCGGGTTAGCAGCGGCAGCTCAGAGCCCAGTCCGGTGAGGATCTGAGCAAACTGCGGCACAATGCTGGTAAGGAGGAAGTAGGTCACACCCACTGCGAAGACAAACACGATGGTGGGATAGGTCAGGGCTGAGCGAATCTTGCCAAGCAGCGCAAGCTCCTTTTCCTGGAAGGTAGCCAACCTGTCCAGGATGGCGTCTAGCGTACCTGAGGTTTCGCCTGCCCGCACCAGGTTGATGTAGAGGCGGCTGAAAAGCTTGTGCTTGCTCAAGGCTTCGCTGAAGCTGGCTCCCCCCTCTACTTCGGTGCGGATTTCCTTGATAATCGCCTGGAACTTTTTCTTCTCGGTTTGTCTTTCTAGAATCGCTAGGGCCTGCACAATCGGCAGGCCAGCGTCGAGCATAGTAGCCAGCTGGCGGCTAAAGATGGCCAAGTCTTTGAGGCCAGGCTGGGGATCTAGCCCAGGTAGCTTGATCTCGGTCTGCAAGCCCCTACCAGGCTCCTTGATTTCAGCGATGAAGAGGCCCTTCTCCCTTAGGTTGCGGACTGCTGTGCGCACATCATCCGCCTCGATCACAGCGTTGATGAGTCGGCCCTGGCGGTCTCTGGCCTTGTATTGATAGGTTGGCATATACGACCTTAGTATAGCCTCTGCGAGACGGGGGTGGGTGAAATAAGCACATGGGGCCACTGGGTTGTGGCTGGGCTAGAGTGGAAGGAGTCGGGTTTGGCGGATCTACCGGATCTCAAAGCCCAAGTTTTGGCAGTGTTGTTCGCAGCGGGCAGGCCGCTTTCTCTAAGAGAGTTGAGCCCGCTGGGCAGTGAAGAGGCGCTCACTCGGGCGCTCATGGCCCTCGAGCGCGACCTGGCCGATGGCCGCCTGGGGGTTTGGCTCGAGCGGGTAGCAGGGGGATGGCGGTTGGTGGTGCACGCCCTACACCTGCCAGCGGTTGAGCGGGTGTTGCGGCCTACCCCGCCGCGCATTTCCAAAGCGGCCTTGGAAGTGCTGGCGATTATTGCCTACCAGCAGCCGCTTACCCGGGCCGAGCTGGAGGCTTTGCGGGGCAAGAGTGTGGAAGGGGTGCTGGAGGGGCTCATTGAGCGCCAGCTGGTCCGGGTAGTGGGTGAGAAGGATGCTGTAGGGCGGCCCAAGCTGTACGGTACCACCGACCGCTTTTTGGAGATGTTTGGTTTGGAGAGTCTGGCTGATCTACCCCCGCTGGGGGAGGGCCCGGTGCTGCTCTTGCGCAGCTGAAGAAGATGGTGTTTTTCAGGGCCTATTGGCGCTGAATGAGCAGAGGCTGTGCCATAATGCGAGGGGCCTGCGGGTGCTGCCCCCTGGAACGCTGCGCGCCAAGGGAGGTTGTTGTGCTGTGACGTTACGGGTAGACATCGTTCCCAAACCTCCGTACCCCCAGCCGGTGCTGGCGGTGGACGTGTTTTACGGCAGTGCGGTAGGCGTTTTGCTGACTGTTGGAGCCCAGGAAGTCTGGGTTACCGAGAGCGCGCAGGCGGCTCGAGCACTATCGGAGGGAGATGCGTTGCTCCTGGGCGAACAAGAGGGCTTGCCGCTGGAGGGATTTCACGGGGGAATCTCCTTGCGAACCTTGCTGGGGCTTCGCATCGAAGGAAAAACCTGTGTCCTTCTGGCACCACCGCTGGCCAGCTCGTTGGAGCAAATGCCGCTGCAGAGCGCTCTGGCTTATTTTCGCAATGCTAGAGCGGCGGTGGCTTATGCCGCTGAGCAAGGGATTGACACAATAGTTGCTGCAACCCAGGCCCGGCACGAGCCCAGCCTGTCCAACACTGTTGTGGCGGGTTTTATAGCTAAGCGCTTGTACCAGTACCAGGGAAAGAAGGGGGTGCTGCAGGAGGGCGCACGTCTAGCTACCGCCCTGCTCAGATCCTTCCCAGACCCGCAAGAAGCACTGGTGCAGTCTGACCAGGGCAAACAACTCTACCGCGCAGGGCGCAGTGAGGAGCTTGCCTTGGCCAGTCTGGTGAGCGTGGAAGAGGTGGTTCCAAAGCTAAGGCACGTACGACTGCTGGAGGCAAAACAGTACGGCCTGTGGAAGGATCGCCTTGGTTTTTGTTTCCAAGCGAGGTAAGGCGTGCAACGCGTAGAAATTCTGGGTACCCCGGTGGACCTGGTGGACCTCAAGCAAACTCTAGATTGGATCGAGGACAGGCTGGCTCAGCCTGAAGGCCACTGTGCCCAGATCATCACTACCAACCCTGAGGCCGTAGTGCGGGCTCAAACTGAGCCTGCGCTCGCACGAGCCCTCTGGGAGAGCGAGCTGGTAACGGCTGATGGAATTGGAATCGTCTGGGCCGTGAGGTTTCTCGCTGGACACCGCTTAGGTGACCGGGTACCTGGTTCGGAGATCCTGCCCGCGGCCTTTGCACGTTTTGGGTCTCGCTTGCGCGTTTACTTTTTGGGTGCAGCCCCTGGGGTGGCCCTGCGTGCGGCGCAGAATGCTCAGGTTCGCTGGGGAATCCAGGTTTGCGGGGTCGCAGATGGCTTTTTCAGCGACGAGGAAGCCGTGGTGGAGGCCATCCGAAAAGCCCAGCCCGATTTGTTGGTGGTAGGAATGGGCGAACGACAAGATACCTTTATCTATCGCAACAAGGCCCGGTTGGGAGCTAAGGTCGCTATCGGCGTGGGCGGGATGATTGACGTGCTAGCTGGGGAGGTTAGGCGGGCTCCGGCCTGGGCACAGCGGCTTGGGATCGAATGGCTGGTGCGCATGGCGCTCGACCGCCGCCGCTGGGGCCGGTTTCCCCGGCTGCTTCATTTCGTGCGCCTCGTTCTGAAGGAAAAGCTCGGGCTGCGGCTGGTGGGCAGACGTGGATAAGACCTAAAACTGCCAAGCTACCTCCAGAAAGCAGCCTGTCTTTGCTCCCGCATTGCTTGCGCACCCAGCGGGTTGCGCGGGTTTTGAACCCCGTGTGAATCGTTTTGTTTGAGGGCAGATCAGCGCAGTGATGATCCCTCAATCCCTCACCACCCGCGGGGGTTAAATCAGAATCTTGTCAAAGCTTTTCGGGGAAGAGCCGGATGGGTGTGCGTTTCACGATGCTCTCCAGCACCTTTTGTAGGGCGGTATCCTGGATGGTTTGCACCAGACCACCCCTAACTTGCTCAAAGGATTGGAAACTGGCCGCCTCGATGCGGTTTAGCAATATGATGTGGTAGCCGAACTCGGTCTTGACTGGGGTTTTGGAGCTTTCTCCAGGCTTCAGCGCGGTCAGGCCCAGCTCAAAGGGGGCGATGTAGGTGCCCCGGGGTTCGCAACCGAGGTAGCCGCCTTGCTCCTTGCTGCCGGAGTCTTTGGAGAGCTCCCTGGCCAGGTCGGCGAACTTTTCGCCCCTGCTGAGCCGGGCAATCACTTGGCTGGCTTCCTGGGGCGTACTAACCAGAATGTGCGAGGAGCAGTATCGCACCGGCACGGCAAACTGCTGCTTGGAGACCAGGTAGAGCAGCCGCAGCGCAGGTTCGCTTATTCTCAGACGCTGGAGCAAGTGCTCGAGGTAGGCGTTGTACGTCAGGGCTTCATACACCAGATCTTGGTAGGCCTCGATGCTGGGGATACCGGCCTCCTCTAGGGCTTGGAAGAACTCTTCCTCGCTCCCGAAACCAGCTTTCACCTCTTCAATAGCTGCTGCTACAGCTGCTTTCCTAGCAGCAAATCCCGCTGTTTCAGCTGCGAGAACAATGGCTCGGTCGCGGGCCAGCCGGTCTAGAAAGCGGGGCTTGAACTCGGCCAGCGCTGCTTCCGTCTCCGGGCTGTAGGCCTGGCCGCGCTGCTGCAAGAAGTTGCGCACAAACAAGCGGAACTGCAGGTCAAACTGACTTTTG
>Ga0209691_1000368_pt1 | contig 32190 bp, 22 predicted proteins | sample YNPMSBMetaG_FD_187120 | JGI IMG/M metagenome (GOLD analysis project Ga0209691, IMG submission 187120) | Anoxygenic and chlorotrophic microbial mat microbial communities from Yellowstone National Park, USA - YNP MS-B MetaG (SPAdes) (version 2) ... | reverse complement strand
CCGGACGTGGCGACCGCGTTTGAATGATTGCTATCCCGCGTGAGGGGTTGAAACGGCCCAGCGCGCGCACCACTGGCGCGTGCCGTCTGGTTTGAATGATTGCTATCCCGCGTGAGGGATTGAAACAGCTAAACTGGGCTGGTATCCCTGCGTTTGACGAAGTTTGAATGATTGCTATCCCGCGTGAGGGATTGAAACGCCCTTGACAAGTGCTGATGGGCGTGGTATGATGAGGTTTGAATGATTGCTATCCCGCGTGAGGGATTGAAACACCTCGCCAACCGCCGGCCCCTGCCACTTCGCCCGTTTGAATGATTGCTATCCCGCGTGAGGGATTGAAACGGTTGAGCCGCGCCGGAGGGGTGCGCTGCTGGGACGAGTTTGAATGATTGCTATCCCGCGTGAGGGATTGAAACAGGGCTACGCCGGGGGCTTACAAAAGAGTGGCCCCGTTTGAATGATTGCTATCCCGCGTGAGGGATTGAAACAATGTCATTCGCGCCGAACTGCAACCCATACAGCGCGTTTGAATGATTGCTATCCCGCGTGAGGGATTGAAACGAAGCTTACACCTTCTTGCCGCAACAGGCTGGCAAGGTTTGAATGATTGCTATCCCGCGTGAGGGATTGAAACTGTATCCCTTGCCAGCGATGAGGAATGCTTTGACTTTGTTTGAATGATTGCTATCCCGCGTGAGGGATTGAAACCAAGGGGTGAGCCCGGTGGAGGGGTTTTGCGGGGGTGTTTGAATGATTGCTATCCCGCGTGAGGGATTGAAACCATGAGCAGCGACCTGGTGCTTGACCCTTTCCTGGGGTTTGAATGATTGCTATCCCGCGTGAGGGATTGAAACAGGCTACCCTGGGCGACGCTGGCGGCGTTGGCCGGTTTGAATGATTGCTATCCCGCGTGAGGGATTGAAACTAGTGCGGGGCATAGGAGGAACAAAGATGAGAATGGGTTTGAATGATTGCTATCCCGCGTGAGGGATTGAAACAGCGGTTCGCGCTGGGCCGGCGGCTGGCCGTGGACGCGGTTTGAATGATTGCTATCCCGCGTGAGGGATTGAAACATCTCTTTGGCGCTGAGCATGGGGCGGATGAACTGTTTGAATGATTGCTATCCCGCGTGAGGGATTGAAACCTGTTGTACGCGCGCGGGTGCGCGGTGTAGAACTCGAGTTTGAATGATTGCTATCCCGCGTGAGGGATTGTTCACTAGGCCACGCTGCCGGTATCTATCAGGTGGGCGACGTGCGCCGGCATCACCCACCCAAAGTTCTGCTCCAGGCGCAAACGCACCCGCCCAAGCGCTCGCGTGGGCCTGCCCTACGCGGAGCGCTTCGGTCGGGCGGGCATTCGCCCGACGGCGAGACAGGGTGCTTGGCCACTTCGCAGCACCAACGCGACAGGCTGGCGCGATGGGCATACGCCCCGTCCGCGCGCGCACCCCGACCTACCCCGACGTCGCAAGCATCTCGCCACCCCTAGCCACACAATCGCTGCGCCTGTGCTAGAGTCTGCTGACGATGAAGCGGCTGTTGTGGTTGATGCATCTGTCGTTCGCGCTGGCGCTCAGCCCCGCGCCGGCTCGCGCGCTCAACGACGGCGCAGCCGGCGCGGGCTATGCCTACTATCCGCATCCCGCCGGCGGCGCGCCGCCTCGCCCGTTCCTGCCGCTGATGCACGCCGCCGGCGCGCGCTGGGACCGCTTCGACTTCCCCTGGCCGCTGTTCGAGCCTGCGCCGGGGAACTGGCAGTTCGGCGGGCAAGACGCCCTGGTGAGCGACGTGCGCGCCGCCGGCCTGAACATCCTGGGCATCTTGCTCTGGACGCCCTCGTGGGCCGCCGACGGCCCGTGCGCCGCCGGCCTCGATCTGCCGATGCGCGCGTCCTCGCTGGCCTTCGCCCCCGACGCGCCCATCCGCCAGCCGAGCCGGATGTATCCCTTCTCACCGCTCAGCCCGCCTTGCGCCACCCGACCGCCCCAGGGCCTCTCCGAGGCATGGGACGACTGGACGACCGCCGACGGCGACCCGATTAACTACTGGGGACGCTTCGTGCACACCATCGTCTCGCGCTATCGCGGCCAGATCGCGCACTGGGAGATGTGGAACGAGCCGGACCTGGGCTGGTTCTGGAGCGGCAGCGCCGCCGACTACGCGCAACTGCTCAAGGTGGGCTACCAAGCAGCCAAAGCGGCCTGCCCGGAATGCACCGTGCTGTTCGGCGGGCTGGCCTTCTACGCCAACCCGACCTTCTACACGCAGGTGATTGACCTGCTGCGCGCCGACCCCGCCGCGCCGGCGCACAACTACTTCTTCGACGTGACCTCGCTCCACCTCTATAGCCGTTCCTCCAGCCTGTTCGACGTGACGCGGACGGTGCGCGATGCGATCCGCGCCCGCATCCCCGATCGGCCGATCTGGATCACCGAGAGCGGCGTGCCGGTGTGGGATGACTTCAGCGTGAATCCCGGCGGCGCGCCTTACATCTGGTCGGCGCGCCAGACGGAGGCCGCCTCGTTCGTCTTGCAAGCCTACGCCAACGCGCGCCTGGCCGGCGCGGAGCGCTACTTCTTCTTCCGCGCCAGCGACGACTGGTGCGACAAGAACGGCAACGGCCACTGCAACGACGCCGGCATAGACTACGGCATGCCCGAACTCTACGGCCTGGTCCGCGATGCGCTCACCCTCCGTCCGGCCTACACCGCTTACCAGATCGCCAACACCTATTTGATCTCGCCGACCTGGATCAGCTACTGGAACTACACCAACGGCGTCCGGCGCGTGACGTTCTGGGGCACGCCGCACGGCAAGGTCAGCGTGTTCTGGAACACGACGCCGACGACCACGCAGGTGAGCCACGCCGCCATCCTGCCCACCGCCACGCGGATTGACCAGGCAGGGGCGACCCAGACCATCGCCGCCGGCGGCGGGGTGTACACGCTGACGATGCCCGGCGCGACGGCCAACAACGGCCTGTCGTCTTCCGATTACATCATCGGCGGCCACACCCTGTTGCTCATCGAAGCCGACACCGTGCCACCGCCGACGATCACGCTTCAGCTCACCGCCACCTCGCCGCTCACGTTTGCCCTGAGCTGGGCGGCCAGCGATGCGCAGACCGGCATCCTGGGCTACGATGTGCATCGCCGCGCCGCCGGCAGCGCCGACTGGACGCGCTGGCTGACGCGCACGACGGCGACCAGTGCGCGCTTCACTGCGCCAAACGAGGGCGAGTGGTGCTTTCGCGCGCGGGCTTGGGACCGCGCCGGCAACCTCAGCCCATGGGCCGAGCGCTGCGCGTCTTACACACAGGCGGCCCGCCTGGTCGTGACCGAGGTGTTCGGCGACGCCGATCGGGACGGCATGCGCGGCCCTGATGAATCGCTCATCAGCGCCACGCTGCGTTGGCGCACCCTGGCCGGCGCGGACGTGGTCTCGCCCACCCTTGATCACCGGTGGACGGTCAGCGCGGTTGTCCCGCTGGGCCGCTACATGCTCGAAGCCTGGCCACCGCCCGACAGCGGCTGGCTGCCGCGCGCGATCAGCCTGACCGTGAGCGCTGCACCTGGGGAATGGGTGATCACCCAGTCGGTGGCGCTGCCGCCTCGGCAGGCCAGCGTCTTCATCCCGCTGGTTTATGGCGAGTAGGCGCGGCTCGCCGGCAGGCGAAAGCTCAGCCAGGTGCCCAGGGCGGCCAATGCCGCCACCAGCGCGAACATGACCGCATATCCCGCCGGCGCCTGCCCGCTCGCCGAGAGCGCGTCCAGCCAAGCACCGCCCAGCAAGGGCGAGAGGGCGACCACGCCGCCCAGCGTGTTGATCACGCCGACGTACATCGCGCGGTGGCGCTCCGGCGCGTTATCCAGCAAATAGCCCACCGGGCCGAGCACCAGCGAGTGCTCAATCGCCCCGCGCAGGGCGAAGATGATGACGAAGCCAGCGATCACCACCGCCGGCGACGCGCGCAAAACCGGCCCCAAGAGGGCAAAGGCCAGGGCCAACGCCGGCGCAGCAAACTGCATCGCGGCGGCCGAACGCACCACGCTCAGCGCCGTGAAGCGCTCGGCCAGCCAGCCAAAGGCCGCGATGCCCACGATGCCGCCGACGATCAGCGCGATGTTCACCACGCCGGTGATTGCATCGCCCAGCCCGAACTGCTCCTTGGCGAAGACCAGGTAGAACGAGGCCGCCATCAGCTCGATGCCGGTGAGCACCCGCACGACGAGCACGCGGCGAAAGATGCCGTCGCTGCGCAACGCCACCTTCAGGCTGGAGAGGAAGTCCACCTGCTGGGCGTGGGCATGCTCGGCCTCGGTCATCGGCAACTCGCGCAACAGGCTGATGATCGCCAAGGAGATCGCCATGGCGACCCATGCGCAGCCGAAGATGAAGGCGTAGTTCTGCGGGAAGGGCAAGCCATCGGGCTGGAGGACGCGCTCGACGATCAAGCCGGCGCCGATGCCCAGCACGCCGCCGACGACCTGGCCGATCGAGACCACCCGCGCGCGGACGCGCGACGAGAGCGCGCGGCTGAGCATGTCGAACCAGGCCACGCCGGCCACTGCATCGCACACATTGAAGAGCGCCAGACAGCCCACCAGCACCCAGACCGTCAACATCGGGGCCTGTGCCTGCGTGATCAATAGCCAAAGCGCCATCAGCAATAGACCGTTGCGCCCGACCAAGCTGGGGATGATCAAATAAGGCTTCTGCCAGCGCTTGCCGCGCACCAGATGCGCTGCCACGAGCTGCGGCAGGAACCAAGTCACCGACCAGGTCATGCCCACCACCCCGATCAGCGTCTTGTCCTCGGTGAGCTGCGAGGCCAGCCCCACCAACACGGTCGTCGGCGGGATGAAGTAGGTGCCGACCATGAACGCGGCGATGTCGCCGACGAAGGCGAGGGCGTTGCGCGGCGCATCTAGAGGAACGGGCGGGGCGACTTTGGACTCGATGATCGCAGCCACAGCACGGCATCATACGCGAACAAGATGATGCGCCCATATAATCCCAACGCGATGGGCAAAACCTTCGCCGAGAAAGCCCTGGCGCGCGCGGCCGGCAAAGCCGAGGTGAGCGCCGGCCAGATCGTGGATGCACGACCCGACCGCGTGCTGAGCCACGACAACACCGCGGCCATCTACCGCCTGTTCCGACAACTGGGCGTTGAGAAGGTCAAGCATCCTGAGCGGCTGTGCATCACGCTCGATCACGCTGCCCCGGCCCCCACCACTCAGCACGCCCAAAATCACGCCGAGGTGCGCGCGTTCGTTCGCGCGCAGGGCGTGCGCCACTTCTTCGAGGTCGGGCGCGGCATCTGCCATCAAGTGCTGAGCGAAGAGGCGCTGGTGCTGCCGGGCATGACCATCCTCGGCGCCGATTCGCACACCACGCATTTTGGCTGGCTGGGCGCGTTCGGCGCCGGCATTGGCCGCAGCGAGGTGGCCGCCCTCTGGGCCACCGGTGAGCTGTGGCTGCGCGTGCCGGAGAGCATGAAGGTCGTCCTAACGGGTCAACTGCCCCCGTGGGTCACAACCAAGGACTTATGCCTCAAGTTGATCGGCGACCTGGGTCAGGACGGCGGTCTGTATCGCTCGGTGGAGTTTCACGGCGATGCCATTCGGGCGCTCAGCCTGGATAGCCGCATGGTCATCCCCAACATGATGGCCGAGTTCGGGGCCAAGAACGCCTACCTGCCGCCGGATGAAGCAGTGTTTGGCTATCTTGAGCAGCGCCTGCGCCGGCGCCGGCAGGCAGCCCAAGCCCAGGGCGACGCCGACGAGATGCGCACGCTGGATGCGCAATTGGAAACGCTGCGCAGCGCCGCGCTCTACCCCGACCCCGATGCGCAGTATGTCTCTGAGTGCCGCTACGATCTGAGCGCGCTGGAGCCGATGGTGGCCCAGCCGCATCGCGTGGACAACGTTGCGCCGGTCAGCGCGGTGCGTGGCCGGCCTGTGCATCAAGCCTGGCTGGGCACGTGCACCAACGGCCGGCTGGAGGACATCGCGGCGGCCTGCGAGGTGCTGCGCGGGCGGCGCGTGGCGCGCACGACGCGCCTGCTTTGGACGCCCGCTTCGTCCGAGGTGTTACAGGAGGCGCTGCGGCTGGGCTACGCCGCGATCTTCCTAGAAGCCGGCGGGGTGATCGGCACGCCGGGCTGTGGCCCGTGCATGGGCAATCACATGGGCGTGCCGGCCATCGGCGAAGTCACGATCAGCAGCGCCAACCGCAACTTTCGCGGGCGCATGGGCACCCGCGACGCCGAGATCTACCTGGCTTCGCCGGCGGTGGTGGCGGCCAGCGCAGTGGTCGGCGCGATCGCCGACCCGCGCGAGGTGGTGCAAGGGTAAGTCGCCGGACGCTATTCCATTCTCCTGAGACGTTGGGGGCGCGCTTCGGCGGATTGCGCAGGGTTAGGCGTGAGCGGCTTCGAGGAGCTTGGTTGGGTGGGAGTTCAGGCGCTTCGCTGGCCCCGCGAAGCCACACATGCCCAACCCTACTAAGGCAAGGCGCTTGGTGGCTGCGCGGGGGGCGTAGCACTGCTACGCCCCTACGACATGGTCGGGCGGGCGCTGCGGGGGCATTGAGGCGGGGCGTTTAGTGAACGCGCGGGATTTTTGGGGGCGTATCGCTGCGTCGCCCCTGCACAACTATTTGGAGCGTCGGCGTTACTGGCGATCGGATGGCAGGCTGAACGCGAGCGGGAACTCCAGCACCTGACCGCTGCGCTGGTCGGTCACGAGCAACACGCTGCTGCTCGCCTCTATTCCCACCGGCAGGCTCTCGGGGTCGAGGGCAACCGCCGGCAGCTCCAGCGGCGAGCCGGTGAGGGTATAGGCCAACACCTGGCCGGTGCGCGGGCTGGTGACGAACAGCGTGTTGTTTGCGATGGCCAAGTAGGGCTTGTGGTCCACCGCCTGCAAGGTCGCCACGTCCATGCGAGACTCGTCCCAGGCCGCCACCTGCCATGCGCGCAGGTAGCGAAAGTCGGGGTCGAAGACTTGGATGCGGCGGTTCCACACGTCGGCGATGTAGATGTTCCCGGCGGCGTCCACCGCGATCCCCACCGGCTCGTTCAGTTGGCCTGGGCCGCTGCCGGCGCTGCCGAACTGAGCGATGAAGTTGCCAGATCGATCGAAGACTTGCACGCGCTTATTGCCGGTGTCGGTGACCAGCAGGCGACCCTGACGGTCGAAGGCGATGTCGCGCGGGCCGAAGAACTGCGTGTCCGTCCCGAAGCCGGGCTGGTCGGTCGCGCCGGGCCGCCCCCAGCTCAGCAACAGGTTGCCGTCTGGGTCAAACTTCTGGATGCGGTGGTTAAACGTGTCGGCCACGTAGATGAAGCCCTCTTCATCCACGGCGATCCCCCACGGCTCGTTGAACTTGCCGGGCTGCCCCCCGGGGCCGCCGAAGGCCCGCACCAATTGTCCGGCGGCGTCGTAGTGGAAGACGCGGTTGGCGCGGCGGTCCACCACGAAGCGCGCGCCGTCGCGGCCAAGCGCCAGGCCGGCCGGCTGCTGGAGGCGCAAGGCGGGCGGCTGCGCGCCGGCGGCCAGCGTGCCAACCCGATACTCCCATACCTGCTCGGCGATGTCGCGGCGGATGAAGAGCGAGAAGCGATGGCTGGGCGACCAGTTCTCCGGCCGCAGCGAGGTCTTGCCGAAGAGCTTGGCATACGGCTCGAAGTTCCGGTTGAAGGCGATCTCCCACAGCGCAGCGCGGGCCTGCGGGTGAAACAGCGAGTAGCTCAGCCGCTCCCAGGTCAGGTCGAAGTAATCCTGCATCGGCCACCAGATCATGATGTAGTCGAAGCGCAGGTAGTTCTCGAAGAGCGCGTCGTTGATCTGGGCGAACTGGGCGTCCTGCTCGCTGGCGATGATGGCGTGGAAGCTCTCGTAGTCGGCGGGGAGCTGGCCGCCGAGATACTGACTGCCCGGGCGCAGTTGCATGTACCAGGAGAAAGGCCAGCTCGTCTCTTGCGTATAGCCGACGCGCAGGGGCGCGGCCCCGCCGATCCGCCGGCGCAATTCGTCAATCTGCTCCAGCGCGAGCTTCACGCCGGGCGCGCCGTGCGCGTAGAAGAGGAACTCGCGGGTGTAGTCATAGTTGATATAGCTGGCCAGGACGGCCGTGCGCACCGTGAGCAGGCTGAGCACACCCCCGGAAGCCAGGATGAACGCCGGCAGCGCCGTGCTGTTCGCCAGCCGGCCCAGCGCATAACCAGACACCCCCAGCGCGATCGCGGCGACCGCGAATCCAAGCAGCCACGCAACCACTTCGCTGGTCGCTTTGTCGGCCAGGTCCATGCCGCCGAGCAGCGACAAGGCCCGGCCAAACAACAGCGCGGTGAGCACGGCCAGGCCGGCCACGCCCAGCCAGCGGGCCGGCAAATGCGCCGCCGAGGCAAACGCCCGACTGAGCTGTTGGACGAACCAGCCGGCCAGGAAGGCCAACGGCAAGGCAAAGTGCACGATCAACCACGGCATCTTCTCGCCCGCGATCGTGTAGGTCAGCCAGGTCCCGACGACCCACCAGGCGAGGAAGAGCGGGAAGCGCTGCCGATGCAGAGCGGCGAACAAGGGTAGCGGGGCGCGGGCTGCCGGGATCAGCCGCCCGGCCAACAGCGCCATGCCGCACAGCGCGCCGGCCAGGGCGGTGTACTCATACATCGGCACAAATAGGAAGTAGTAGTACCAGGGCTGGTTGCCGCGCTGCACATCCTGCTGCGCCATCCAGTAGCCCAGTTGGCCGACGAAGCCGGTCCCCAGGCCGCTGAGGTTGGTGAAGACCGTGGTGAACAGGGTGATGGTGATAGCGAGGAAGACGGCGGCGACCGCCGGCCAGCGCCGCACGTCCCAGGCCAACCCAAGCGCGATTGCGATCACGATCAGCGCCAACGCCATGGCGAACATGGTGGTGACCACCTGGGGGTTGGTCTGGAGGTTGGCCATGTTGCCCAGCGCGTTCACCGACACCAACTCCTGGCCGCGAAAGAGCTGCCAGATGCGGTTCTTGATGAGCAGCATCGCCGGCGACCCCATGAACATCGTGGTGGTCACCAGGACGATGATCAGGTCGAAGGCCGGCGCTGCGCGCGCCGGGCCGCGCAGCCAGCGGCCAAAGGCCGCACGGTAGAGGACGAACAAGCCGGCGCTCAGCGGGGCGGCCAGGAGCAAAAAGACCGCGATGTAAACCACCAGCCGCAGATCACTGAGCAGCGTCGCCAGTCCACCCCCGAGCAAGCCCAGCGCGCCGGCCAGCAGATCGCTGAGCAGCGAGAAGAGGATGCTCAGGCCGACCATCAGGAAGGCGGTCAAACCGCCCAGGCCGACCAGAGCCAGCGCGTCGCGCGCCTGCCGGCGGGCGCGATACAACTGCCAGAGGGCCAGCGGGGCCAGATAGATCATAAAGAGGGCCACGGCCAGAAACGAGGTCGCCTTGTCTGCGGCGTGCAGGGCCAAGACCGCCGACAGGCCGATCAGCCAGGCAGGCCGGCGATCTTCCAGATAGCGCCAGACGGACAAGACGGTCAGCGTCATCCAGACCAGGATGAACGCTTCCTGGCGGATGTAGCGCGCGTAATAGAGGATGGACGGCGAGATCAACAACAAAAAGGCGACCGTCAGCGCGCCGACCCGACCCAGCCAGCGGCGAAACCAGTAGGGCAAGACCACCAGCACGACGCCGAAGATCGCCGTGGGGATGCGCGAGGTGAAGTCGTCTGCGCCGAACAGGAAGTAGCTCAGCGCGGTGACGTGAAAAAGGAACGGGCCGTGCATCAGCGGGGTGTGTTGGTAGCCCTTGCCGGTCGCCAGTAGATAGGAGAAGTAGGTGTGCAGCGATTCATCGTGGCTCATCACCCGCGCCCCTAGGTCGTAGAAGCGCGAGAGGATGGCCACGATGACGAACAGCAGGTAAAGCGCGCGCTCCCAGGTCAGCGCAGCCAGCAGGGGCGCGTCCAGCCAGGCGATGTGCGCTGAAGGGCGTCCGGGCTGATCGGTCATCGGATGCCGCCTCCTCGTCTGGCGATGTCGTCGCGCAGCCAGAGCACCCAGCGTTCGCTCTGTAGGTTGCGGACCTCGCGGAAGGCCAGCCAGCGCGCCAGGCCCAGGCAGTCAAACCCGCCTTGCGGCAGCGGGGAGCAGCTTAGCTCGCTGAGGGGCGCGCGGACGATGATCTCACGGCTGCTGCCGACGAAGCGGCCAACCGCCGGCGGTTGCCTCGCCGGCGGCGTCAGCACCAGCCCGGCCGCGGTTGGCTGATCGCTGTATGTGACGTTGCGCTGTCCGCGCAAGGCCCAGCGCAGCGCCGGCGGCGCTTCGCCCACTACCTGGACCGCCAACGCATCCGGCTCGCCGGTCACCCGGATGCTGATCTGGCGCAGGTCATGACGCAGGGCCGCCAGCCCCAGCGCGACCGCGTCACGCCGATAGGCCTCGCCTGGATGATCAGACCGCGCGAGGTTCATCTGCCAGCCGGCGCCCAGGGTATAGACCATCAGGAGGGCGCTGCCCGCACTTGCGATGTTGGCGAGCGGCAGGCGGTAGTCGCCGCTTGCCCAGCCCAGGCTGGCAGCCAGCGCAACAAGCAACGTCATCGCCACGGGAGGGGTCAGCAACCACTCGCTGCGCCCCTGGCCGGCGTATTGAATAACGCCCAATCCGGCATACGCAAGCATCACCACGGCAATGCCCCACATCCAAGACGGGCGCATGGCCATCTCGCTCACAAGCGCATCATACACACCGGCGGCCAGGCCGGCCGCGCCGACCACCACCGGCAGGAGCGCTGCTGCGTCGGAACCAAGCCCGATGGACACAGAGATCGCCCCGCCGATGACCCAGGTGAGCCAGGCCAGGGCATCGCGCGTTGGCCGGCGGACGAAGCTCAACGGTGCACCGAGCAAGATCAACGGCTCGCTGATCAACAGGCCCAGGATCAGCCTGGTGGGGGAGAGCGCGTCCGGCGGCGGGGAGAACCACCGCGTGAAACCATAGAACGCATCACCCAGGCCCGGCGGGCGCAACAGCAGGCCGGTCGCAGCCAGCAGGAAGCCCAGCAGCGCCGCCGGCCAGGCGCGGATCATCGCTGCGGGTGAGGCGCCTGCGACCAGCGCGGCGAGCAGGCTGATCGCCGCCGGCGCAAAGGCATCGCTGCCCGTGGCCAGCAAGAGGCCGAAGGCCACTGCCGCCGGCCACGGCCGATTGTCGCGCCAGGCCAATTGCGCGGCCAACGCCAGCGCCCAGGCCAGGATGGCGCCGCCGGACTGGCGGGCGACGAACCAGGCCGTCGGCGAGAGCGCCAGCAGCGCACCCATCAGCAAGGCGGGCCGTCGGCCCAGCGAAGCGCGGGAGGCCATCGGCAGCAGGCAAAGCGCCACGCCGGCCAGCGCAGGCAACAGCCGCGCCCAGGCGTCGCCTGCGCCGAGGAGGGCAAACGTCGCCATCTGTGCGTTGCCGAGCAGCGGATTAGGCAGCACAACCGGCTCGCCGCGCAAGGCAGCCAGCGCCAGCAGCGCCGACGCTGCTTCGGCGTTGGTCAGCGGCGCGTCCAGGCGCGCCAGGCGCAGCGCGCCGGCCAGCAGTGCCAAGGTGCACCACAGGGCGTCTTCGCGCGTGATCCGCTGCATATCCCACCGCGCGCACCGGCGCGTGAGGTCAACCGGATAAGTTCAAACGTGCCTTCACGACGGCTTGGATGTGCGCAGCGACCTGGTCGGGTGAGGCGGAGGCATCAACGACAACCCAGCGGTCGGGTTGCTCAGCAATGAGCTGGTGATAACCAGCCCGCACGCGCTGGTGAAACTCGATGGACTCCGCGTCCATGCGATTCACCTCCTCGCCGCTGGACCTGCGGCGCGCCAGGGCGCGCTCTGGGTCAATGTCAAGGTACAGCGTGAGGTCGGGTTGGAGGCCGTGCGTGATCGCGTGTAGCAGGGTGCGCAGAAAACCCAGGTTCAGGCCGCGGCCATAGCCCTGATACGCCAGGGTGCTATCGGCAAAGCGGTCGCTGAGGATCACGCTGCCGTTCTGTAGATGTGGACGCACTTGCTCGGCCACGAGCTGGGCGCGCGAGGCACAATAGAGCATCAGCTCAGCCCACACGTCCATCTCAGCGTAGGTCTGGTCGTGTAGGATGGTGCGGATGGCATCTCCCAGGCGCGTGCCGCCAGGCTCGCGCAAGGTCAGCACATCCCGGCCATGGGTGCGCAGCCACACAGCCAGGCGCTGTACTTGGGTCGTCTTGCCGCTGCCGTCTAGTCCTTCAAAAGAGATAAACATGGTCAGCTATGTTGCTCGAATGTGAGGGGTGATGTTACTCGCGAAAGATGCGCACGCGGCGCATGGGCTCCTTGCCGTAGGAATGCGAGAGCAGGTTCGACTCGCGGGCGAGCTGATGTTGCTGGCGGCGAATGAAGGCGTTCTGGGGCGAGAGTTCAACGACGCGCTCGCCGGCCAGCACGCGCTGGATCGCCTCCTCGGTCTCGCGGATCGCGCTCTCGTAGGAGGTCGTCTCCGGGTCGGCCAGGCCGAATAGATCAGCCAGGCAGCTCTCCATTTGCGCCACCGAGTTGGAGCGCAAGACGTAGATCGGCACGTTATCCTGCTCCGCCTCGACGATTGTGCGCGGGCGCTGGCGGTAGTAGGACTTGGTGGTGATCAGCACGTCGGCATCATCCAGGCTATCCACGAACTCGGCGCTCACACCGAGCTGGCGAGCCGCCTGCTTCAGCCTGTGCTTGGAGACGCCAAAGACGTACAGGCGCATGGACCTGGCATGGCCGAGCACCCTGCCGAGCGCGCTGCCTGGCGATGGCTCATCCTGCTGGTCTGGGCGCGCGATGGTCATCTCGCCCGTGCCTGCGGTGCGCAGCGTGGGCAGCAACTCAGCGCCGCGGTCGCGCTGTGCATCTTGGCGCGCCTGGCGCAGATGCAGCTCGGCGGCCACGCGCTCATCCTCGCGCGAGACGCGCACGCGCTCGCTGCGCATGTTGCCCTGTTCATCCCAGTAGCGCAGCTCAGCCACCACCGGTCGGTTGCGCAAGAGCGCATCCACCGACTCGCTGACGTTGTGATGGACGAGCAGATGATGGCGGTCGCGGATCTCGATCAGCATATCAAAGGTAGGCGGGGCGCGGCGCTCCAGCACGGTCTTCTGCGTGCCGCGCCGGCGGGCCTCTTCATCAGAAAGGGTCACGCTCTCAATGCCCCCTATCAGGTCGTTGAGCGTGGGGTTCACCATCAGGTTCTCGATGGTCTGGCCGTGCGCCGTGCCGATCAACTGCACGCCTCGCTCGGCGATGGTGCGGGCGGCCTCCGCTTCCTGCTCGCGGCCGATCTCGTCAATGACGATGACTTGCGGATTGTGGTTCTCGACGGCTTCGATCATGACCTCATGTTGACGGCTGGGGGTCGAGACTTGCATGCGACGGGCGCGGCCAACAGCCGGATGAGGGATGTCGCCGTCGCCGCCGATCTCGTTCGACGTGTCCACGATCACCACGCGCCGGGTCTCGGCCAGGACGCGCGCGGCTTCGCGCAGCATGGTGGTCTTGCCGACGCCGGGCTTGCCGAGCAGCAGGATGCTCTTGCCGCTGGTGATGATGTCCTCGATGATCTGCAGGGTGCCGTAGACCGCGCGGCCCACGCGACAGGTCAACCCGACCACTTCGCCGCGCCGGTTGCGAATGGCGGAGATGCGGTGCAACGTGCGCGCGATGCCGGCTCGATTGTCCTCGTCGAAGCTGCCGATGCGCCCAAGGACATAGCTCAAATCCTCGCGGCAGATTTCAGTATCGCGCAGGACGAGCGACTCCTCGCGCCGACCGAGGCCGTTCATGTCGCTGCTGGCCTCGGCGCTGACGTAGCGCGACTCGGGCAGCCGGCCCAGGTCCATGACAACTTCTATCAGGTCGTTGAAGCGTCCGATGCGACGGATGGCTTCTGAGATCGAAGGTGGCAGAACACTTAGAAGAGAATCCAGGTCATCAGTGATTCGCAGTTCTCGCATAGTCGTGCGCGCCCAGAGGCGCATCATTTGTGTCCTCGCTGGGCGAGGCACAGGATTCCAAGTGTATAGAGGCTGAGGTGGTGGTCTGGATGGCAGCGTGCTCGGCCACTGTGGACGACCAGACAGGCTGTTGCACACGCGCGGCCGTGTGGCGCACCATGAGCACCGTTGACGACAGATGGATGAACCCCAGCTCATCCAGCACCGGCAACAGCCAACTCTGGTAGTGGCGCAAGGTGAGGTAAACCGGGCGGCGCGCGCGCGCGAGCAGGCGGGCCAGCGCATGGCACAACATGGGCTGCGCGGCGTTCCCTGCCTCGGGGCGGAAGAGCACCCGCATGCCGTAGCTGCGCCGGCCTTGTCGGATCGAGACATGCGCCAGCAGCTCACCATCGCGCACCAACACCAGGCCGCGATCTGTGCCGTGAGTGGCGCGCAGCAGGTCAAACGACACCTCGGCCTGATAGGTCATCTTCGGCGCCACGCGCAGGTGAAGGGCCTTGATCAACGGCTCGTCGTCCTTCGTCTGCTCGCGCAGGCCGCTGACGGAAGGCAGCACGCCAACGCTGGGCGAGGCAGTCAACTTGAGCACATCTTGCTGAATCAACGGCACAAACCCAGCCGCCTGGAGCGCTTCGACTTCCCCGCCCATCTCTGGCACTTCGGCCACGATGTGATGCACACCGCGCCTTGTCGCCTCCGCCGCAAACTCTTGGGCCAGGTGCATCCAGGTTTCCACCAGGGCATCGGATTGGGCACGGGGCGACATCAAGACCAGCGCGGCACGGCGATGGGCGGCACCATCGTGGCCGTCTTCTTCACCGTTGGCGAGGGGCAGCACATACATCATGCCGAACGCTTCCAGGTCGTGGTGAGCGCTGCGCGCCACCAACACAACCGCGTGGTCACGTCCTCCAGAGAGGTATGCGCGCACGGCTTCGCGCAATGGGTTCACCCCGTCCACCGCCACCAGCTCGCAAGCCAGCGGATGTGCGAGCGGCGCCAGCCGTTGTATCACGCTGACGTCGCGAATCTCAAACGGGCGAACCATCGTCTTGGGTTTCTGCGTCTCTAGCACCGATGCCCCGCCTCAGCGTATTCAATCTCAGGCAATTTTACTCACGACGAACAGCCTGAATGAGCGAATATTAAAACTACTGTCGCCCAAGATGACCATCGCACGCCGGCGATTTGCGCAGCGCGCGTATCATGCGAGCTTGTGAGCGCGAATGACGCAACGATCGGGCTGCAAGTCTGGCCGCTGCACGGCTTGCCGATTGTCCAGCCCGGCGATGACCTGGCTGAGCTGCTGGCATCAGCACTGGTTCCTCTGCAACCACGATCAGGCGATGTGCTCGTCGTCACCTCGAAAGTTGTGGCCAAGGCGGAGGGGCGCTTCGTCAACCTGCGACAGGTGACGCCCTCACCCCGCGCGCTGGCGCTGGCCGCCGAGACCCAAAAAGACCCGCGCCTGGTGGAGGTGATCCTGAGCGAATCGCGCGCGGTCTCGCGCGCTGCGCCCGGCGTGCTCATCACCCGCCATCGCCTGGGGTTTGTCTCGGCCAACGCCGGCGTGGACCACTCCAACACGTCTCCCGACCCAGACATCGTGCTGCTCATGCCGAGCGACCCTGACAGCACGGCGAAAGCGCTTCACGAACGCCTGAGCAGGACATTTGACGCACACCTGGCGGTGGTGATCTGCGACAGCCACGGCCGACCGCATCGCTTGGGCACGGTAGGTGTGGCCGTGGGCGTGGCCGGCATGCCGGGCGTGGAGGATTGGCGCGGGCGAGCCGATCTGTTCGGCTATCGCCTTCAGCACACGGAGATAGGGCTGGCCGACATGGTGGCCAGTGCGGCAACGCTGGTGATGGGCCAGGCCGCCGAAGGCGTGCCGGCTGTGCTGATGCGCGGCCTGCGCTTCACGCCGCGCGCCGGCAGCGCCGCCGAGATCGTCCGCCCAGCGCAGCTCGACCTATACGGGTGATGGACGCCATCCGCAAACGGCGCATGATCCGCGCATATACCGACCAGCCTGTGCCCCAGCAAATGGTGCGCGATGTGCTGGAAGCAGCCATCCGCGCGCCGTCGCCGCACAATCGCCAGCCTTGGCGATTCGCTGTGCTCAGCGGGCCGGCGCGGGCGCGCCTCGCCCAGGCGATGGGCGCTCAACTGCGCGCCGACTTGCTGCGCGACGGGGTCGAGCCGGCGAAGGCCGAACAGGACGTGGCGCGCTCTTACCAGCGCATCACCTCCGCTTCGCACTGCATCTTGGCCTGCCTGACGCTGCGCGACATGGACCGCTACCCGGACGCGCAGCGCAACCAGGCCGAACACTGGATGGCCGGCCAGGCGGTGGCCGCGGCCATCCAGAACCTGCTGCTGCGCGCGACCGAGCTGGGCCTGGGCGCGTGCTGGATGTGCGCGCCGCTGTTCTGCCCGCAGGTGGTTCGAGATACCCTTGGCTTGCCCGACGACTGGCAGCCACAGGCGTTGATCACGCTTGGCTATCCGGCTGACGCCGGCAAAGCGCGAGGACGGATGTCGGTTGAAGAGGTGACGATCTGGATTGATGAATGATCAAAATGCCTGAGCGCGCGCCCCACCACGCTCCAGCGAACGGGTGCGTTCACAGTTAGGGGTCAAGGCCGATCTCACGCGGAGACGCGGAGAACGCAAAGAATTTGAAGGCACAGCTTTCTCGGTGAAGGCGCGCTGTTCTATTAGTAGTGAACGCACCCCAGCGGACGGGCATCGCACACAATCGGCAAGCGCAGGGACTGAATCGCCCAGCAGACTTAACAGAACCAGGCTACACTACGATCCGTACAAAGCGATCATGATCACCACGGCGCGCCGGCTGCTGCCCTCCCTCAACATCGTCCTGCTCACGTTGGGCATCCTGATCTGCATCGCTGCGCCGGCCCGCGCCGAGAGCAAGTCGCTGGTCTGGCTGCGCCTGGATACGGAGATTGACGTACAACCCAACGGCGACCTGCGGATCACCGAGACCAACGTCATCCGCTTCACACAAGGCACGTTTCGCTTCGGCTTCCGCGACATTGACCGCCGCCGGCTGACCGACGTGCGCGACATCCAGGTACTCGAAGACGGCCGGCCGATCCAGGTCGAGCTTACGGAGACCGAGGACGACATGCTGCGGATCAAGTACTACTTCTCCCGGCCGGCCAGGGACGAGCAGCGCACCTTCACGCTGCGCTACACGGTCTCCGGCGCGCTGCGCTACTACCCAGACGGCGATCAGGTCTATTGGGTGGCGGTGTATGCCGACCGCGCCGGCTTTCCCGTCCAGGACGCGCGCGTGACCGTGCGGCTGCCCGCTGGCGCCTCGGCGACCAACGCCGAGGTCTACGGCGTCCAAGCTGACCTGCGCGGGCTGAACGAGGGCGTCGTTACCGCCGAGGCGCTGGCGCCGATCCCCAGCGGGCGTGAGATGGAAGTGCGCGTCCAGTTTCCCCACGGGATCGTGAGCGGCGAGCCGCCGCCCTGGCAGCGCGCCTTCGACGAACGGCGGCGCTTCGAGGCGTTCGAGAAGCCGCGCTACGACCTCATCGCCCTGCTGGCCGGCCTGCTGGTCTTCCTCGGCGGGCCGGCGGCGGTGATCGCCCTCTACTATGCGCGCGGGCGCGACCCGAACGTCGGCTTGGTGGCCGAATACCTCACCGAGCCGCCGCCCGACCTCTCGCCCGGCCTGGCCGGCACGCTGGTGGACGAGACCGCCGACGTCCGCGACATCGTGGCAACCCTGGTGGACCTGGCCCGCCGCGGCGTGCTCAAGATCAGCGAATACGCCCGCCCGACGATGGGCGGGTTGCTGACCACCAGTGACTGGCAGATCGAGCCAGGCGAGCGCTTCGGCCAGGTCGCGCTGCGACCCTACGAACAGGCGCTGGTCGCGGCACTGGGGGTAGCGCGGGGCCGCCACAGCCTCTCCGAGTTTCGCAATCGGTTCTACACCGAGATTCCGAAGATACAGAACGCGCTCTACGAGGCGCTGGTCGAGGCCGGCTATTACACGCGCTCGCCCGACCAGACGCGCAAGCACTATCGCGCGTTGGCCAACCTGGTGATCTTCATCGCGGCAGTCCTGTTCGTGATCGCCGTGTCCGTCTTGAGCGACCTGACCGAGTACAGCATCTGCCTGCCCGCTGCGCTCCTCATGACGGGCCTTTTGCTCTACGTGGTGGCGCGCGCCATGCCTTTGCGCACGCGCAAGGGCGCGGAGATGCGCATGCGCGCGGAGGCCTTTAAGCGCTACCTACAAAACATCGAGAAGTACACCAAGCTCCAGGAGGCCAAAGACCTGTTTGACAAATACCTGCCCTACGCGATCGCCTTCGGCTTGGATCACTCGTGGCTGAGGAAGTTCACGACGGTTGACGCACCGCCCCCACCCTGGTATGTGCCGATGTCTCCCTACCGGCCGCTCCACGTCCCGACTTCCTCAGCGGGCGTCCCCGCCGCGCCGCAGACGGCCCAGGCCGGCGACATCAGCGGCCAAGCGCGGGCTGGCGGCGGCATCGAGGGGCTGGAGCGCAGCCTCGGCGGGAGCATTGCCTCGCTTGAACGCAGCTTGGCCAGCATGTTTGATTCGGTGGCGACGACGCTGACCAGCCAGCCGGCCCCTAGCAACACAGGTCGCGCCGGGCGCGGCTGGAGCGGCGGCGGGGGCTTCGGCGGTGGCGGGTCGGGCGGCGGCAGAGGGGGCTTCGGCTAACGAGCGGAGTGTGAACCGTGAGTCAAGGCAAAACACTTGGTTACATCCTGACAGCGATCGGCGCCGGCATCTTCCTGATCGGCGCGGCCTGGGCCTTCGGCGGCTCGATCGGCACGACCGGCGGGCGCATCTTGGCGCTGGGCTTCGTCTTCATCGTCGCCGCGCCGCTGGTCGGCGCCGGCATCTACGTCCTCAACAAAGGCCGGCAGGAGGCCGCCGAGGAAGTCCAGGTCAAGCGTCAACAAAAGTTGCTCGGCCTGGTGCAGACGCAGGGCAAGGCCGACATTGCCATGGCCGCCGTCGAGCTAGGGGTCTCGCGGGCCGAGATGAAGCAGCTCATCTATGATTTAATCGCTAAGCAACTGTTCAGCGGCTACGTGGACTGGGAGGCGGGCGTCCTTTACTCGACCGACGCATCAAAGCTCAAGGGCGGGACGTGTCCAAAGTGCGGCGGGCCGCTGACCCTGGCCGGCAAGGGGCTGATCAAGTGTCCATACTGCGGCAGCGAGATCTTCACCATCTCGTGACGCAGGCAAAAAAGGAGTGAGCATGAGCGCGAATTACGAGAACATCCGCAGGCAGCGCGGGGCGATCGAATCCTTCTTCGGCAATCTCCCCGGCTACAAGGGCTACAAGGAGAAGGAGATGCGCCGCGAGGCCGACCGCCTGTTGCGCGAGGCGTTGGTCCGCGACTACACCATCCAGCTGGACCGCATCACCGCCGTCCAAAACCACGTCCTGGAGACGCTGGGGGTGGAATGGATGAGCGCGCTGGGCGCGCTGAAGACCGCGCTCCAGACGCTGATTGACCGCATCCGCCACGCGCCCCAGGGCTACGCCGGCTTCTTCGACGCCGTGCGCGTCAAGGAAGAACAGCTCGACCAGCTTGAAGCGTTCGACCAGCAATTGGTGGGGGAGCTGGAGAAGATCAAAACGGCGCTCGACGCGCTGGAGCGCGCCGCCGGCGACCCCGTCGCGCTGCAAACGGCGCTCGCCCAGGCCAACCAGGCCGTGCGGGCGACGGCCGACCTGTTCGCCCAGCGCAACAAGGTGATGACGGGCGTATAAGCGAAAGGAGGATTTCCAAATGGCTCGAATTATTGACGTGATTGAGTGGCCCGACCAAGGGCCAAACGAGATCGTGCGGCGCGTGCCGGAACAGGGCAGCGGCGACATCCGCCTGGGTTCGCAGGTGATCGTGCGCGGGGCGCAGGTGGCGGTGTTCTACCGCGACGGCAAGGCGCTGGACATGTTCACCGAGGGCCGCCACACCCTCACCACGGCCAACCTGCCGTTGCTCTCTAACCTGATCGGCCTGGCGACGAACGACCGCACCCCCTTCCCCGCTGAGGTCTATTTCGTCACCACCAAAGAGTTCGTGGACATGAAATGGGGCACGCCGGCCGAGATCACCGTCCCCGACGCTGTGCTGGGGATGGTGCAACTGCGCGCCTTCGGCACCTATTCGATGCAGATCAAAGATCCCCAACGCTTTGTGAATCAGGTCGTCGGCGTGCAGGGCATATACACCACGACCCAAATTCAGGACTATCTGCGGGGCATTTTGGTGAGCGAACTCGCCACCGTGCTCGGCGCGACGATGAAGACCCGCTCGTTGCTCGACCTGGCCGCGTTGCAGGCCGACCTGGGCGCAGCCATGCAGGCCAAAGCCGCTGACGATTTCGAGGCGCTGGGGATCGCTCTGCGCAAGGTCTACGTGGTCAGCATCCAGCCCGGAGAGGAGACAGCGAAGGCGATCGCCACGCGCAGCGCGATGGGCGCGGTCGGCGCGACGTACACACAGTACCAAGCCGGCCAGGCCATGCGCGAGGCAGCGCGCAACGAGGGCGGCGGTGGGGCCGGGATCGGCGCCGGCTTGGGCGCGGGCATCGGCATCGGCCAGGCGATGGCCGACGCGATCCGCCAGGGCATAGCCCAACCCCAACAGCCACAGCAACCCTCCTCTGCCCCTCCGAGCAAGGCGCAGATCGAGCAGGCGTTAGTCAACCTGGATGTGCGCTTTGCCAACGGGGAGATCAACGAGGCCACGTATAAGCAGTTGCGCGAGAATCTGGAGCGCGCGCTGGCGAGTGCCTCTTAGCATGGTGCGGTCTTTCGCTTGCCTTACTTGATACATCTGCCTATGCGAAATAACACGCACCCGCACTCATGGGGCTAGCCAGCCACCTCTCGCTCATCGCCGCAGCGTCGCTCACCCTCATCTACGTCGCTGCGTTGCTCTTCTACCCGCATCGAGATGTGCTTATCCTCTGGGAGCGCAACTTCAGCGCTCCCGGAGGACTGCTGCTCGCCCTGGGGCTGGCGCTGGCCGGCTATGCCGGCGGGCTATGGCGGCTGCTCCACCCCACCCTAGACAACAGCAAGAGGCAAACGCTCGGCCTCGCCGCGTTGTTCATCGCCGGCGGCCTGACCATCCAGCTCCTCGCCACGGCGATCACCGAGGGCGACCCGTTCGCCGGCATCGCCCGCCGCACCTTCGCCTGGGCCACCGGCGGCTACTGGACGGTCGGCGCGCCGGTGGAGGACGTGCGCGACTTCGTCGGCCGCTACGCCGAGCGCGCCCCTACCTACCCCGTCCATCAATCCCGCCACCCGCCCGCCCTCTCGTTGATCTTCACGCTCGGCACGTTCCTGTTCCGGCATCTGCCGCCGGCGCTCACCCAGGCGATTGCCGACTGGCTGCGCCCGCAGAGCTGTCTGGGATTGCTGGGCGAGGATGCGCCGGCGCCTTGGCTGGCCGGCGCGCTGTTCGGGATGGCGGTTGAGGTGATCCTGGCTATGCTGGTCGCCTGGCCGCTGTATGCCTGGCTCAAGCGGCTGGCCGGCGCGCGCAGCGCGGGATGGGCCGTTGGGCTATATGCCCTCACGCCGGGCTTTGGGCTGTGGGTGTCGCAGTTCGACCGCGGCGTCGCGCTGTTCACGCCGCTGATCCTCTGGTGCTGCGAGCGGTTCGCCGACGCGCGCCGCCTGCGCGACGCCGGCCTGGCGGGCCTGGCCTTCTCGCTGGCCACGTTCATCACCTATGGCGCGGTGCCCATCGCCCTGATCGCGGTCATTTACACCATCGCCCGCTTGCTCAGCCAGTCGCCGCTGCCAACCCTCCTGAAAGCCTGGCGCACGTGGGTCGCCGCGATCCTCTGCGCGGCCGCCGGCGCAGCGACGGTTTGGCTGGCCGCCTGGCTGTGGAGCGGGCTTGACCCTTTTCAGCTTTATCAGGTGGTGTTCGATAGCCACCTGGGGATCGCGTTCCCGTTCTGGCCGTTCGTCTTCTGGCATCCGTGGGACCTGCTGACGATGGCCGGTTTGCCGCTGGTCGGCCTGACGCTGACGGCCGGTTGGCGGCGCGCGCTGCCCATCACGTCGGCTGCTTTGATCACCCTCGCTGCGCTCAGCCTGGCCCACGTGGCGCGCAGCGAGACCGGGCGCGTGTGGCTCTACTTCGTGCCGCTCTTCCTCGGCGCGACGGGCGTGATCCTGCCGGCGCTCCCGCGCTGGGGCGCGGCCATTGTGTTAGGGCTGCTCGTGCTACAAAGCGTCGTCCAGATCGGGGTGCTGCGGGTGCTGATTGACTACGGCATCACGCCGGAGCGTTATCCGCGCGTCGAGATCCCCACCGAGGCCGTGCGGATTGACACGCGCTTCATGAGCGACGGCGCGATCGCGCTGCGCGCTTATCAGCTTCAACCGGCCAAACCAGGGGGCGAAGGACAAGTCATCCTCTACTGGGAGCGCGTCTCAGAACGGCCAATCCCGCACGCTTACAAAGCCTTCGTCCACGTGGCCGCCGACCCGCAGGACCAGATGCGCATCGCCCAGCATGACGAGATGCCGGTGCGCTCAAAGTACCCCACCACCTGCTGGCAACGCGGGCAGATCGTGGAAGACAGGATGCCGTTAAACATCCCGCCCAACGCGCAGGCCGGCGAGTACCTGGTGTTCGTTGGCCTGTATGACCCGCTGACCCAGCGGCGCGCGCCGGCCTTCGCCTCGCCGCCGGCGGAGGAGCGCTTCGCCTCGATCCTTTTGCCGACGCGGTTCATCGTCCGCCCAGCAGAGTGAATCAACCTCGCTTCCTACAAATCTTTAGCACCTCGCCTATTCCTCTCTAACGTCCCTTCCCTACCCTAGGGGCAGAATTAAGCCAAAGGAGGGATGTGATATGGCAAACCTGATTCGCAGGACGTGGAATCCGGCTGGTGAGATGCTGGCGCTCAGCGAGGCGATGGATCAACTGATGCGCAATGCGTTCGTCAGCACCGCGCGCTGGTTTGACGATGGGTTCAACATGCCGGCGGTGGACGTGATGGAGACGCCTGAAGGCTTCACCGTGAAGGCTGCGTTGCCGGGCTGGAAGCCAGAGGACGTGGACGTGACGGTGGAGAACGGCGTGCTCACGCTGCGCGGCGAATGGAAGCAGGAGGAGGAGACCAAGGACGACAAGAGCCGCTGGCTGCGCAGGGAGATCCGCTACAGCTCGTTTGAGCGGAGCATCCAACTGCCGACCGAGGTCGAGGCTGAGAAGGCCAAGGCCGAGTTCGAGAACGGCGTGCTGACCTTGACGATTCCGAAGGCCGAGGTGGTCAAGCCGAAGCAAATCAAGATCGCGGTCAAGTGAAGCCGCAGGAGTGACAACGGCGGATGGGGCAGTGCAGGCGGGCGCTGCACTGCCCCGGGGGGTCCGGCGCTAGGCGCCGGCTTCTTCGTTTTTCCCGTTCGTCGCTTTGAGCAGGCGAACGTCGCCCATGCGCTGCGTGATGCCTTGGGCATCGAAGTGCTCCAGGAGCGCAAGGACATACTTGCGCGTCGTAGCGAAGTGGTCGCGCACCTCGGCAACGGTGATCTGTCCGCGCTGGGTGATGAGCGCGCGAACGTCCCGCAGCGCCTGCTCGTAGGTCTCCATCAAGAGCATCACCTCGGCGTTCAATTGCACGATCAAGCGCTGGCGGAGGAGCAGCTCATAAATTTGCTCGCCAACCATCGCGCGCGCTTCCTTCACCGAAGGCGTCGCCCAGGGATGCGCCCGGCAGCGCTCGAGCAATGTGTTAATCGCCGCTTGCTGCTCCGGCGTTAATCGAATAGTGTGCGATGCAAGGCGCACCAGCCCGCCGGCGTCCAGCAAACCATCAGCGGTGAGAGGGTCACTGTAGCGCCTTAACAGTGCCTCAAACGCGGGCGACGACAGCACCAGCCGGCTGCGCAATGCCTCGCGGGGCATCCCCTCGGCCAGTGGATGGGCCTGATGAAACGCTTCCAAGATCGCAACCGCGCGACGGTGCGCATCGCGCAGTGCCTCGGCGCTCCACACCACGCTCGACGCGCCTCTGGGATCGGGCGTGACGAGCACCTTCCCTTGAGCCGAGGACGCATCCAACGCGGCGCGCAAGTCGGCATCGTCGAGTTGCGCGTTGGCCCTCAGCTCATCCAGCGTCGCAACCTTCAGCCTCCCGATTGCCTGGGCCAGCTTATCTGCCGGCGTGCCATCCTTCAGCGTCGCCAAGCACGACAACACAGCGGGATCAACCCGCCCGGCCCGCCGCCGATGCAGCCGGGGCGGGTGCGGATCTACGACCAGGCCGCCGGCTATCGTCACAGCAGGCGATGGCCAGCGCAGGACGAAGCGATCGCCCGCTGCCAGCAGCATCGGCGCGGCAAGCTGTAATTGAACCCAGCCCGCCGTACCTGGCGCGAGGCTATCGCCCTCTAACAAGCGCACGTTTGCCATGCTGTGCGCAGCACCACTGAAGACCTTCACGCTGGCTTGATGGCGCAGCGCGATCGCTCGGCGCAGGCCAAACGCGCGCTGCTGCGCCTCGTCTAGAACTTCCAGGTGCACATCGGCCAGGGTCGTCAGCGCATAGGCGCCTGGCTTGGCCACCACGCTGCCGCGCGCGAGGCGCGCAGCCTCGACGCCGGCCAGGTTCACAGCCAGACGGCTGCCGACCTGGGCGCGAGGGATCTTCTGTTTATGCGTTTGCAACCCTCGAATGCGCGCGGGCAAGACCTCGCCGCGCTGGGTGTGAACTTCGACCTCGTCCCCCACCGCAAAGACGCCGTCGCGCAGCGTCCCGGTGACCACCGTTCCGAATCCAGACAAGACAAAGACGCGATCGACGGGCAAACGGGGACGTCCGAGGTCGCGCTGCGCCGGCGCGCGGGCCAGCACGTCGGCGAGAGTCGCCCTCAGGTCATCCAGCCTCTGGCCGGTCTTCGCGCTCACGGGCACGATCGGCGCGCCGGCCAGGGGCGTGCCGGCCAGCGCCCGTCGGATGTCATCGGTGACCAGCCCAAGCCAAGTCGCGTCCGCCACTAGATCGGCCTTGGTCAGCGCGACCAAGCCGGTTGGGATTCCCAGCAAAGCGAGGATGGCCAGATGCTCAAGCGTTTGGGGCATCGGCCCCTCGTCGGCAGCCACCACCAACAGCACTGCATCTGCCCCGCAGATGCCGGCCAACATGTTCTCGATGAAGTCAGCATGGCCTGGCACATCCACTATCCCCACCGACTCGCCATTGGGCAAGGTCAGCCAGGCAAAGCCCAGGTCAATGGTCATGCCACGCTGCTGCTCTTCGCGCAGGCGGTCGGGGTTAATGCCGGTGAGCGCGCGCACCAGGGTAGATTTGCCGTGATCCACATGGCCGGCGGTGGCGACGACGCGCATGGTTTACTCGATCAGGTCAGCAGAGAGGTCAACGCCATCGCTGGTCTCCGGCTGAGGGGCAGCCTGCGCCTGGCGCTTCTTGCGCTGGCGGCGAGACGGTTTCACCTCGCTGGGCAGCAGCGCTTTGAGTTGATCGATCAAGCGGTTGGACTCGGCCAGCCACTCGCGGCCGGCTTCGGCATATGCTTTGGCGAATGCCTCGAGGATCTCAATAAGCAAGTTAAGTTGCGGCTGAAGCCTGGGCACTTCATCCTCAAGCTCAGCGGTGCGCAGCTCCAGCTCGCTGTAGCGCCGGTCGCGGTCGAACCACTTCTCATCCTGTGCGATGGCGAACAGCCGCCACTCCTTCTCGATCTGCTCGCGGAAGGCGTCGGCGGCGCGCTTGGCGCGTTCCTCGGCCTCGCGCTGCAGCTCGAGCAGCTCGTTGATCCGCACCTCAAGGCGCTCCTTAAAGTCGGGCAGCGCGGCCAGCTCGCGCTTGACCTCCTCGCGGAGCTGGACGTAGCCGATCACCTGCTGGGAGACCTCCTCGGCGCGCAATTTCAGCTTCTCGATGATCTCAGCGTATTCGGCGAACTGCCGCTCGCGGCGCACGTCGGCCATTCGTTGCGTTTCGATCAACTGGCTCTGCGACTCCAGCAGCTTCGCTGCTTCTTCGATTTCGTTCTGCTTGCGGCGGATCGCCTCATCTAGGAGCAGCAGTTTAGGCAGTAGCTGCTCGACTTTCTTCTTTAGCTCTGCAATTTCTTGTTCAAGCGCGCTGACGCGCTTGGCATCCTGCCGGCGCTGTTCTTCGAGAAAGGCGATCTGAGTGGTGGGTTGACTGAACCGCCGATCCAGGTCCATCACGTGCAGTTGCAAGCGGCCGATCAGCTCGGCCAGCCGGCCCTCCTCGGCCTTGCGCGCCTCGATCTGCTCGGCGTAGCCGGCGTAGGGCTTGACTTCTTTGCGCAGCTCGTTCAACTGGCGGGTGAGGGATTCGATCTCGATCTGGCGGGTGCGCATCAGCTCGCGCTCGGCCTTGGCGCGCTGATCCTCGATTCGCTCGATGACCTGGGCGAACTCCTGGCGCAATTGCTCGTTGGCCGAGGTCCAGCCGAGCGCACGCATCACCTGTAGCTTCAGCTCGTTCAGCGCCGTCTCCAGCGATTGCGCGTAGCGCGTGCGCGCCTCGGCCTCCTGCATCAGGCCGGCTACCTGCTCCTGCAATTGGGCGATCAGGACGCGATCTTTGCGTCGTTCCTCATCAATGAATTGAACCAGCTTGGTTAGTTGTATCAGGTCCATCGAACAGTTACCTCACCTACATTTACTGATGCTGCCACATGCGCCCGCCGTCCAGCATGATGCAATCACCGTTGATGAACTGTGGGCCGGTGAGCAAGAACAACACGATCTCGCCGACCTGCTCGGCGCTGCCCAGGGCACGCAGCGGGTTAGTTGCGCGCAAGGCTTCCCACTGCTCGTCCGAGTAATCGGGTGGTTTAAGGATCGGCCCTGGGCAGATCGCGTTCACCCGCACCTTCGGCCCGAAGTTCAACGCTTGGGCGCGGGTCAGCGCCAACAGGGCAGCCTTAGACAGGCCGTGCGCGACATACTTCCGCCCGGGGATGAAGGCACCCTCATCCACGATGTTGATGATGTTGCCACAGATGCCCTCCGTCTGGCTGGACATCATCGCCCTGGCGATCACCTGGCTGAGCACAAACGGCCCCTTCACATTGACGTCGAAGGCCTGATCAAAATCCGCCTCGGTGGTGGAGAAATAATCATTGGGCACAAAACTAGACGCGCTGTTGATCAGGATATCCACGTGGCCGAAGTGGGCCAGCGCGCGCTCGCCCAGCTCGGCTGCCTGTTGCCAACTCCCCATATCGGCCTGATGCAAGAGGACGCGCCGGCCCAGCGCCGCGATCTCCTGCCCAGTTTGTTGAGCGGCCTCGACGCTTCGGCCATAGTGCACCACAATGTCGGCACCTTCGCGAGCCAACGTCATGGCGATCACCTTGCCCACGCGATGCGCCGCCCCCGTCACCAGCGCCACCTTACCTCGGAGTTTCATACAGTGTCAGATGTTATACTGAGTTTGTATGTTCAGCGAGCTCATCGAGCGCATTCGGCGCAACCATGCGCTCGAGCACGCCACGCTGCGCCTCTTGGAATCACGACGCCCCAGCCTGCGCGCAGGTGGACGGGCGACGGCGCATGGCTTCTACCTCTACGGCGATCTGCCAGACGGCGTAACAGTACAGGCGGCTGCCGAGGAAGCCATTCAGCGCTTGCAAGCCGGCCAGCGCGAGCTGGCGATCCACCCCCGCTGCGGCACAAATGTGGTCGCCACAGGCGCGTTGAGCGGTGCGTTGGCCTTGCTCAGCATCGCGCTCTCCGGTCGGAACACACCGTGGTATGTGCAACTGCCGAACGCCATGCTCGGCGCGATGATCGGCGCGCTTTTGGCCGTGCCGGTCGGGACGTGGATGCAAGCGCACCTCACCACCTCAGCCAACGCCTCCAGCGCGCGCGTGCGACGGGTTCACAGCAAGTCGGTCGGGCAGATGAGCGCGCATTTCGTCGAGACCGAGCACTCGCCGCTGCGCTAGTGACCAAGACGGCGATCCGAGGCCGCGCTCAATCGCTCCAGCAGACGCCAGGCGTCCTGGTCATCTGGGTCAGCGAGCACAGCCCGCCGGAAGGCCGCAATGGCCTGCTGGATTTCGCCGCGGTCGCGGTGAATCAGGCCGATGTTGTAGGCCACGCTGCGGGCCAGCGGGTCAAGGCTCAGCGCGCGTTGAAATGCCGCCAGCGCGCGGCGCTGCCGGTCGTCCGTCGCAGTGACTGGGTTGCCCAGATAGGCCGCCCCCAGATTGATCCAGAGCTGGGCGTAGTCTGGGTTATGCTCAACAGCGACTTCTAATACGCTAACCGCCAGCTTGTATTTGCCAGCCATGATGTAGGCGCCGCCCAAATTGAGCGCCGCTTCAGGATGGTCCGGCTTGAGTTTGTGCGCGCGCTCCAAAAAAGGCAGGGCATCTTCTGGCCGGCGTTGGCTGAGCAGTTGTGTGCCCTGGGTCAGGCTATCGCGAAACTGCTCCTCGTGGCGCTCGCGCAGCCAGGCTTCGAGTCGCGCTTGTTCAGGGTCAACAGTGGAATAAAGCATAGTCGTTAGAAACCTTCCAGCTTACTGAGGTCGGCGACGCCGTCGGCCTGCGAGACGATCCGATGAAGCAATGCCAAGCGCGCCGCGCGCAGGGCCAAGTCATCGGCCATCACCAAAACCTCATCAAAGAAACGATTGATCAGCGGCGTGAGCGCGCGCAGGTTAGCGACCAAGCCATGCACATCGCGGGGCACAGGCAAAGCCTCAACCGCCTGGGCGAGGGCACGGCTGGCCGGCTCGGCATCTGCACCCGGCGACGCGCCATCGGCCGGCTGGGACCGCACGATGCGCGCGCAGCGGGCGTAGGCGGCCAACGTCGCCGACCAATCCGCAGCGGCGACGGCCTCGCGCAACTGATTCAAGTGGCGCAGGGCGCGCGCGGGATCGTCGCCGGCCTCGTCCACCACGGCATCCACCACATCATGGCGATACCCCTCATCAAGGAAGTGCTGCCGCTCGCGCTCCAGGATGAAGTGGTGGGCAGCGCGTAAAACGTCCTCGCCGGCGGGGACAGGCAGGCCGCCGATGGCCTTCGCCAGCCCATCTCGCAGCGAGAACGTCCGCCCGCTGGCCAGCAGATTTTGCACGATGCCGATGGCGGCGCGACGCAGGGCAAAGGGATCGGCGCTGCCCTTCGGCGCCAGGCCGACTGCGAAGAGGCCAGCGATGCTATCGAGCTTGTCGGCCAGCGAGACGATCAGGCCGGCTTCGGTCTTTGGCACGGCGTCGTCGGCGAAGCGCGGCAGATAGTGCTCGAAGATCGCCTCGGCGACCGCCTCGCGATCCGGATCTTCGCTGGTGCGCCGGTGATACTCTCGCCCCATCACGCCCTGTAGCGCGGTGATCTCCACCACCATGCTGGTGGCCAGATCAGCCTTGCACAGCCGCGCGGCCTTGCGCGCCACGTCGAGCGCCCGGCCGCTGATGCCGAGCTGCTGCGCGATCGGTTCAACCAGGGCTTCGATCCGCCGCACCTTATCCAGCATCGAGCCGAGCTTGGCCTGGAAAGTGATCGTGGCGAGGCGGGGCAAATAGGCCTCCAGCGGCTTACTGAGGTCTTGGCGGAAGAAATACGCCGCGTCAGCAAAGCGGGCGCGCACCACGTCTTCGTTGCCCTTGCGCACCTCGTCGGCATGCGCGCTGCCGCCATTGCGCACGGTGACAAAGTAAGGCAGCAACGCCTGGCCATCCGGGCGCATGACGGTGAAGTAGCGCTGCTTCTTGCGCATCACCGCAGTGAGCACCTCCGCCGGCAGCGCCAAAAACGCCTCGTCGAATTGGCACAAGATCGCCGTAGGTTGCTCAACCAGGTTGGTCACTTCGTCGAGCAAGGCGTCGTCGGGCGCGACATACCCGCCAACGGCGGAGGCGGCGGCGTTCACCTGGCGCTGAATCTCAGCGCGGCGCGCGCGCATCTCGCCCAGGATGTGATGCGCCTCAAGCTGGGCCAGGTAATCCTCGGCGCTGGCCAGCGTGAAGGCCGGTGAGCCTTCCCCTCGCGGCCCATAGCTCACCCGCCCCGATGGCACGCCGGCAAAGGCAAACGGGATGACGTGCTCGCCCAGCAGCGCAACGATCCAGTTGATCGGCCGGGCAAACGCGACGTTGGTGAGGTTCCAACGCATCGTCTTCTCGAAGGTGATCTTCCCGATCGCCTGCGGCAGGGCGGCGGCGAGCACCTCGAGGGTGGGCCGGCCCGATTCGCGCCTGCGGGCATAGACATAGGCGCCGCCGGCGTCCTCTTTGACGATCAAATCGGTTGGCTCAAGCTGGAAGCGTTTGGCGAAGCCGATCGCAGCCTGGGTGGGGCGGCCCGCGCTGTCGAACGCGGCCTTGGCCGGCGGGCCTTTCACCAGCTCATCCACGTCGCGCTGGCGCGCAGCCACGTCCCTCACCAGCACGGCGGTGCGCCGCGGGGTGCCGATCAACGTCACGTCGCCGTGGTCAACGCGGGCCGCGTCGAGCGCTTCGATCACAAAGCGGCCCAGTTGCTCCTGGCAGACGGGCACGTCGTCCGCCGGCAGTTCCTCGGTGCCCAGCTCGATGAGCAACGTCTGGGGCCGATCGCCGGCGACGAGCAATTCGGGCGACGATGTCTCAGGCGCTTGCGCCGCCGGCGCGCCCCACGGAAATCCGAGCTTCTCGCGCTGTTCCGTGTATCGCGCGGCCACCTCGCGGGCCAGGTCGCGCATGCGCCCGATGAAGCGTTGGCGCTCGGTCACGCCGATCGCCCCGCGCGTGTCCAGCAGGTTGAAGGCGTGAGAGCACTGTAGGATGTAGTCGTAGGCCGGCAGCACCAAGCCGGCCTCCAACGCGCGCCGACTCTCTCGCTCATACGTGTCAAACAGCACCTGGAGCGCGCCGACATCCGCCTGCTCAAAGGCATACGCGCTGCGCTCTTGTTCTTCGATCAACCGCACGTCGCCATACGTGCGGTCCTCGCTCCAGCGCAGGTCAAACACGCTGCGCACGCCCTGCATCGCCATGGCGATGCGTTCCAAGCCATAGGTGATCTCCAAGCACACCGGATCGAGCGTCTGCCCGCCGACCTGCTGGAAGTAGGTGTATTGCGTGATCTCCAGGCCATCCAGCCACACCTCCCAGCCCAGCCCCCACGCACCGATCGTCGGCTGCGCCCAGTTATCCTCGACGAAGCGGATGTCGTGGCGCGCCAGGTCAATGCCCAGCGCGCGCAGGCTATCCAGGTAGATCTCCTGCGACCGCTCCGGCGGCGGCTTGAGGATCACTTGGAACTGGGTATGGGTGTAAAGCCGGTTGGGGTTTTGGCCGAAGCGGCCGTCGTCGGGCCGCACCGAAGGTTCGACATAGGCCACGTTCCATGGCTCTGGGCCGAGCACGCGCAGGAAGGTGGCGGGGTTCATCGTGCCCGCGCCGACGACCTGGTTATAGGGTTGCCATATCAAACACCCCTGCTCAGCCCAAAACGACTGCAAGGTGAGGATGAGGTCTTGGAAGGTGCGCATGCAGCCACTATTGTATCTTTGGCGGCTTTGGCCAGGCAGGGGGGTGCATTCATGGTTTGGGGCACGTGTTCTTGACGTGGCCAGTGGTCATCGCATGGGGTCACCGAAGCCCTGCCCCACCCTGTCATTCTGAGCGGCAGCGAAGAATCTAAACACGCGCCGGACTGAAGCGCTGCGGGGTCATCAGTGCCCTGCCCTCACCCTTGTCATTCTGAGCAACAGCGAAGAATCTAAGCTCGTGACAGACTGAAGCGCTGCCGGGTCACCAATGCCCTGCCCCACCCTTGTCATTCTGAGCGGCAGCGAAGAATCTAAACGCGCGCCAGACTGAAGCGCTGCGGGGGCGCTGAGGCGGGGCGTTTGGTGGCTTCGCAGTGTTTTTGTTGGGCAGGATTTTAGATGCTTCGCTTCGCTCAGCATGACAGCCCCCTTTCTTTCCCCCGCATGCGGGGGAATCAGAAGGGGGCTTCCCCCGCACGCAGGGGAATCAGAAGGGGGCTTCCCCCGCACGCGGGGGAATTAGACAGGGGCTTGGTGGCTTCGCGGAGTTTTGGTTGGGCAGGATTCTAGATGCTTTGCTTCGCTCAGCATGACATGGGATGGGATGC
>Ga0209691_1000364_pt1 | contig 32272 bp, 43 predicted proteins | sample YNPMSBMetaG_FD_187120 | JGI IMG/M metagenome (GOLD analysis project Ga0209691, IMG submission 187120) | Anoxygenic and chlorotrophic microbial mat microbial communities from Yellowstone National Park, USA - YNP MS-B MetaG (SPAdes) (version 2) ... | reverse complement strand
CGGTTGCGCTGCCGGGCAGCAGGCGCTGGATCATTGCGAGGATGGTGTCGGTGTCACGCTCAACTTGTGTGCCGGTGGTGGAGCGTGCGACGCTGATCGACGCCGGATGCCCGACGATCCCGCGCGGCTGCCCGACGCCGGTTCCGCGCAGCATCACCCGCGCCTTGAGCACTGCATACGCGCGCCCGAACAGTGTGACGAGCGTATCCTCCAGCGCCTGCGGCGCGTCGGTGATCAACTCGGTCGAGGCGGCAACGTAGGCGTCCGCCGCGTGCGGGCGGAAGATGCGCTGTTCGAACTTCGGTTCGCTCTCTTGAACGTCTGCGCTCTGCTCGCGCCAGATCAGCCGCACCCCGCCGACGAGCGCGCTGCTTTCAACGTTCGGCGCTTGGTCTTGTTCGAGTATCGGGAGCGCCAGTTCCGCCGCGTTGGTGCGCAGCATCAGCGGGCCCCGCCCGGCGGCGACCAACTGGTCGAACAACATCGGCGCGCCGACCGCGCGGATACGCTCCTCAAACTGCGTCGGTACAAGGAACCCGCCGCTCGCGCCGGTCGTTTCGTCCAACGCTTTCGTACTCTTGTAGACTGCGCGCAGTCGCTGAACATCGCCGGTTGCGACGCACTTCAGAAAGTCGCCGAACGATCCGCCGTCTTCCGCAGCGGGCGCGCCGGTCGCCACGCCGACGCTCTGCGCTTTCACCGCCGCCGCCACTTCGTCACGCAGCCGCGCGGCGATTTCGGCAGCGAGTTCCGCCTGGTTCAATACAACGTCCATTCCGTACACCTCCTCCTACTTGATGATGATCCGATAATTCCGCAACATTGTGCGCGGCTCGGCGGGCGTCGGCGTGATGCTCGCGTCCAGCCCTAAAAGCCAGCGTTTGATGTGGAGCGCCTTCCCGACCGGTTGACGAACCACTAAGTGCGCCGCCGTCCCGCTCGACCAGCCCAACTCCGGCGCGATCTGCGCCAAATAGCGATATTTCGCGTCGAGCAGCCCGCGGATAATAACTCCCTCGTCGGTCAGTTCCAGCGCGCCGTAGCCGATCTGATCCTCGATGAGGATAACCCCGCTCGCCGTTTTGACCGGCTGCGCGTGGTTCAGCCAGATCGGGGTTTCGCGCAGACGACCAAAGTCGGTTTCTTTTGTGAAGAACTCGTTTTCAAGGTCAACGGCGTCGGGACTGCCGAACACCACCAGCAAGCCCTCAACGTCGCCGCCCTCGACTGCCTTCAGCGCCGCGCCGGGCGCGGTCTGCCACTCCATCTCTCACCTCCCCCTCTCCTTCAGCACCGCAAGCGCTTCCTTCAGCGCCGCCTCTGCCGCGTCCTTCAGCGACGCCCAGCGCCCGCGGTGGACGCGCGCTTGCGGCATACCGTAGACGTAGCGCGCGTAGGACGCGGTGTTCTCAACGATCCGCGACGTTTTCGACAATTTCTTGATCCGCAACTTCTGCCGCAAGTTCCCCGTTCGCCGGTAGCGCGATCCGGCGGGCGGCGGCGGATAGATTTGCATCACGCTGTGCGCCGCTGCTGCGCCGGCGTCAAGCGCGGCTTCGATCCGCGCTGCACGCGGCAGCAGTTTGCGCAATGCGTTATCGAGATCGACAGAGACGCTAACCCGCATTTACCCGCTCCAGTCTGACGCCGCACCGACAGCGCGGGTGCGCCGGGGGCCCGCTCCGCCCGCCCCACTCGTCCTCGCGCTTGCCGTGCAACGCGCCGCAGATCGGGCACACCCGCTCGTCGTTGGCGGTTTCCCAGATCATCACGTACTCCAGATTATGCTCTGCGCGCATCCCTTCACGATACGCCCGCACGCCCGCCGTCGCCGCTTCGGTCGCGGCGGTGATGGCGACGGTCTCGGCACGCTTCGCTCCAACGACCGGTTCTATCATCTGGATGAGTTCGGCGCGATCCGCCCCCGGCATCCGTCGCCACGCGGCGACGGCGCGGGCGATGTAGTCGCGCGTGTACGGATAGAGCAATTCTTCCACCTGGCGGCGCGTCGCTTCTTCCGCCCAGTCTGCGAGCAGCGCATCGACGTTGACGGTTACGCCGACCTCAACCCGCATTTCGTCGGCGAACAGACGCGCGATTGTCTCGATGTTGCGGCGCATCGCGGGGTACAGTATCTCGTTGAACTCCTTCGCCGTAATCTCATCCGCGCCGTCGAGGACGATCCCGCGCAGTTGCTGGAATGCGCGCTTGAGGTCGCGGTACAGTTGCACCTCGTGCGGCATCAGTTCCGGTTCGGCTTCGTCTTTCTTCAGCGATTTCGCTTCAACGTCCGCCGGCTCCTCACTTACCGCGCCGTTGACGCCCGCCAGCCGCAGCGCCGTTCTCACATCGAGACCGGCAGCAACTGCTTCCCGCGCAATCGCCAACCGGTTACGCAGACGCAGTAGTTCTTGGTCTGCCGCGTCCTCAACGAACTGCGGGAGGTCAAGCCGCGCCCGCGCTTCGTTCAGCGTCAGAACGGGCTGCCCGGTGAGTCTCTGGATCGCTTCCGCTTTTTCCAGTTCCGAGTTCTGCACCGCGTCAATGCGCGCTTCGCTACAACGCAAAACTTGATTGTACGCAGTAAAGTGCGGTTGCAGCATCGCTGCAATTTCGCGCGTGCGGGGGAGGATCGTCAGTAGGATAAACGTCTGATAATCACGCTGAGCGGTGGCGTAGTTGCTGGCGTTGCTGAAGACGACCGACATTGGGACTTGAAACGCCGTCAACATCAATTCCGCTGCGCGCTGGAGCAGTTCCGGTTGCACCGCGTCGGAGAGCGTATCCCCCAATGTCACCGTTTTGATCTCGCTCGACAGTGCGAGATGCCGAAACGCATTGCGAATACCGCTGACGAGTTGCCGCAACCACTGCTCGAACCGCGAGCGCTCGGCGTCGGTCGGGCGCTGGGCGAACATCCACACCGTCGGGCGCACCGCGCCGCGCTCGAAGTACGCCGTCTGGTAGCGCTCGGCAGCCAGCAGCGCGCGCGCTTGCGTCAGCGCGGTCATCACCAGCCCGACGCCGGGTTCGACTTCGCCGCGCACCGACGGCTCCCAGAGATACAGCAGTTCGGTTTCCGGCTCAAGCCGCACTTCTGTGTTGTTCGCGCGACGCGTGAACCCGACCAGCCCGCGCTTCGCGTCGGTGACCGGAGTGATGGTACGCGGGTGCAGACGACGGAGACCGAGCGGCGCGGCGGGGTCGCGCAGCAGGTACGCCGCGCCGTACAGACACAGATCGATCTCAATTCCGCGAATGAGCGCAGCCAGTCGCTCGGCGTCGAATGCGACCAGCGACCCGCGCCGGGTGGTGATCTCCCACGGCAGCGACGCGAGGGCGTTGGCGCGCAGCGTCACCGCCGTCCGCACCACCGCGACGCGCTCATACGCCGTCTCGACATCAACCGCGTCGCCGTCACCGGTGAACACGCCCGTCCACGCGGACGGAAGAAAATCTTCAAGGTTCAGCGCCTTGATGTCGTAGCGCTCGCTCTGCGACAGCACCAGTTGTGCAACCGACTTAGACATCAAACAACACCTCGGCGCCGCGCGCCGCGCCCCACACCGCCAGCGCCAGCGCGATCACACCGTCGTCGTGACACCCCTCCGGTGCACTGTAGCGCGCGCGACCGGACGCGGAAATATCGACGCTGTACATCTCCAGTTCGTTGAGCAGCCAATCCAGCGCGGGGAGCGTAATCGTTCGCTGCTCCAGCGCCAGCGCGAGCGTGTCGATCAGCAGCGGTTTCGTTGAGATTGTGGTTGTAAACGCCTGCACCGGCAGCCCGGCGCGTCGGAGTTCTTCGATGTTCGGCGCGCCGATGCTGTTGGCTTCCGCAATCACCGCGCCGCCGCCGTTGCGCTGCCAGAACGTAACCAACGCGCGGCGCTGGGTTGCGAAATCGACATCAACCAGACGCTCCACATCAACGACGCACCGCGTCTGCGGGTCAAGCGCGGCAAATACGGTTGCGTCCTCGTAGCGTCCCCAGTCCACCCCGATCACCGCAGCCTCGTTGCTGCGGACGATCTCGCCGACGCAACTGCGGACGTTGCGGAACACCGCGCCGCCGTCGTCGAGGAACTCCGCATCCAACTCCTGGCGCGCGGCGCGCTCGGTCATCGCGGATCGCAGCAGCGCGATGTCTGCGGGGTCGAGACGCGGATTGTCACTCGTTGAACGTCGCACCGTCGCCCAGCGAGGATCGTCAAGCGCGGTCTGGTGAATGCGCCAGAAGTCGCCGCGTCCCTTCGGCGTGCCCGCCAGCACCGCTCTGCCGCGCCGGTCGAGCAGTGCGGGGATGAGGTTTTCGCGCCAGATTGTTTCGAGATTGCGCACCAATCCCGCCTCGTCCACCACAATCAGATCGTACCCGCGCGACCGCCCCGCGTCCTCATTGTCGAGCGACCAGAACTCGACGCGCCCGCCGGTTGTCGTATCGATCCGTCGCTCTGCTTTGTATTCCGTTGCTGCCGGTGCACGCAGCGTCCGGCGTACTTGCTCCCAGACCGGCAACATCAGTTTGTAGGTCGGCGCGAAATACCCGACCGTCTGTCGCCGCACCAACGCGGCTTCGACCAGCATTCGCGCCAGTAAATGAGATTTCCCCCACCGCCGCCCGGCGCGCAGATGCACAAACCGCGCGCCTCTGGTCTGCTCCGCGACGGCGCGTTGATCGGCGTGCAATTGCGGCAATCGCACCTCATACCGTTTTGACGAACGCCGCCTCATCGACGATCACCAGCACGTTCTGATCGGCGTTCGGTTGCTCATCGAACTGCGACAGAAAAAGCCGCGCGGCGGCAACGCGCGCGCTTGCCGGCTCGCTGTCGTTGACAACGATCATAAACAGCGCACGCAGCACTGCGGCGCGGGATTCGTCTGTCAGCAGTTCTTCAGTCGTCATTTGTACTTGTAGTACTTCCGAGCGATAGCCTCAGCCTCAACCTCGCTCAGCGGAACGTAATACGAGATGCCAAAACCAACAAGCAGCGCCAGCGCCGATTGCACCTCTGCGGGCAGATCGATCCCCGCGAACTCACGCAGCGCCCAGGAGAGGATGACGACCGTCGCGGCGGCCAGCGCGCCGTAGGTGATCTTATCCAGCGGTTGCGAAAAGGGAAGGTTCATTTCCTCCTCCTACCCCTCTCTCTTCAGAGGGGCGCTGTGTACCCCTCACTTTAATTGTACAGCAAAAGCCCAGACTTTTCGTACACCAGATCGCGGCGGCGCGCGGGGTGTCACAACACCTGCTTCTCTTTTATTTCTATAGAGTGTTGTGACACTGCTGATGGAATAACAGCGGGCGCGGGGAGTAATACGTTCGGGTGATGCAGCGGGCGGGCGACGGCGGGGCGTCACAACACACGCTCTTCTTTTCTTTCTATACGGTGTTGTGACATTGCTGAACAACAGAAACCTCCGAACGTGCGTCCGGAGGTTCTGGGAGGAGAAGGAGGAGAGGAGTGTTGGTTAGGATAAGATGTCGTTCAGTTCGTCAGGGAACGTATATTTCACTTCCTCAATCGTCGTAAAGGAAAAGTAGATAGCACAGAAGCCAAACCGTGGGAAGTGGTTGATTTGTTGGATAAACCAGCGCCCGTCTTCCGCCTCAAAGAGGAGGGATACGCCGCCGGCGCCCGGGTTTGTCGGGTCGCACCAAGTGTAGGCGCGACCGACGGGGCGGGCGCGAATGACTTCAGAAATAAACTCTTCGCCAGGTCGGTGGTCTACGAGAACGACTTCTCGAAACATAACTTACCTCCTTTTACTACTCGCCGCGCGCGTCCTCGTACCGCAACTGTTCCACCAGACGCCGCGCCTCGGCTTCGGTCGGTCGCCAGCCGACCGGCGCGCCTTTGAACTCGACCGCGTAGTCGCGCGTCTCGCGGTCGTAGAGGAGGCGGTAGTCAGCGCCTTCCGCAATGACGACCTCGCGCGCGGGTTGGGGTTTGGGTGCAGAGCGTCGCTTGGGCATTAGTGGTCTCCTTTCACGTAATCGACTACGCTGCTAGTATACACACGCGCGCCGGATTGTCAAGTCACAAAATCGCGGGAAAATCTCGAAAATTGGGTATTGACAACCGGCGCGGGGTGTGGTATAGTATAGTCACAGTAAATCAACACTATCTCACAGGAGGAACCCAAAATGCAGACGTACAAAATCTGGAGCGGAACTCGAACCTGGTTGCCCGGTGACGACGCCAGCAAGTACAAGGTTACCGAAATAATCGCTGAGGAAATCGGATGGTTCGAGGACGTAATTGACGGAAAGACCTACTACGTTTATCAGACCGAGGATGAGATTATCGTGCACCTCTCCGTTTGGTCGGGCATCGTCGGCGAACCGCACATTGGATCAATTCACCGATACAGTAATCTGGAAGAGGCGGCGGCAGACGGCTTCGAGCAGGCGCTGAAGGAGATGCGACTGCTCTAATCAACGAACCCGACCCGAACCCCCGCGCTTGTGAGGCGCGGGGTTTTCTTTTCCCCGCCGTCTCCAAGCCCGCGCGTCGTCGTCACAACACCTCGTCTTCTTTTATTTCTATACGGTGTTGTGACACTGCTGAACAAACAGAAACCGCCGGACGCGCGTCCGGCGGTTCTGGCGTTCGCGTCGGGTACTAATTGTGTTTGACGAACGGGGTGACGGCGAAGGTGTAACCCCACCGGTCGCCGAACGCCAGCCAGCCTTTGGCGTTCCGGCGAACGCTTAGGCGGGAGTTCTTCCCGAACAACCGCAACCCTTTCCGCAACTGGGCGACGCTGTACCAGTGTGGGTCGTCGATTTCCTTCGGGCGGAAGAGTTCGCCGCCGTTGCGCGGGTTGTCTATCAACGCGACGTAATCCCGCGCGCTCATCTCCTTCAGCGCCTTCAAGTTCGGGTTCTCAACGATCTGCTGCCAACCCCGACTCTCGTCGTGCAAAACCCCAAGCATCCGCGCTACCGGCGCTCGCGGGCAATAGAACTCCAACTCAATCTCTCGATACCCACCCGCCACCTCTGCGCCAAGCTGCTCGTCGTACCGCGTGGTCTGCGCGGTTGCGGTCACGCGGTTCCCAACAACCGCGATGCTGCCGATCCACGTGCCTTCAGCAAGTGCCTCCAGCACCTTCGCGGCTTTCGGCGAGATAGCGCCTTCGCCGCGAAGAAAAACTACGTCAAACTTCTTGGCTACCAACATCACCCCGTCGGTCGCCGCCGCTACGCCGTCGGCGACGTGAATACCGGAAAACGGCGGCGCTTGAACATCGAGGGCGACGCGGAGAAAGTTGGAAAGTTCTGTGCTGGGCATAGTCATTTCCTTTCTACAACAAGAAGCGCGGCGTGCGAGGGTTCGCAGCCGCGCCCGGCGCTGTTATTGAAGCGATTCTAACTCCTTCCCGAAAAACAACTTCGCAAGAACAGGAGACGGGAATACATAGACGTATGCTTGGTCAGCCTCCTCGCGGTCGCCACGGAATAAGCAGACCGCAATCTTACCATTCCCATCCTCGAAAAAGACGGTGCGGGTGTTGTCTTTCGACAAAACACCGACGCGCTCGCCTTTGAATTTGATGTCGCCGGCTTGAATTTTCTCGTCGTCGCAAACGATGTCACGCATTGCGCCTTGCCAAACTTGGATTGCCATTTCTTGTCTCCTTTCGTTTCGTTGATTTACTGTGTTTCTACTATACCACAACCCAAACGGTTTGTCAAGCCCCAATTTTCAAAACAAAAAAAAACACCGGACGTTCGCCCGGCGCTCCACAACGTCACCCCGCACCGCTACCTCGCCAGCGCCCACACGCAACGCGCCAGCGCTTCCGCCAGCGACGCCGCGTCCGTCTCGTATTGCGCCGGCGTGCCCAGCCCTTTGTTCCAGTACGCGACCTCGACGCGCCAACCGCCTTCGCGTCGTTCGATCTCGACGCAGACGACGCGCGGCAGCGCGAACAGCGTATCGAGCGGTTTGTACGCGGCGGGAGAAACGTCAAGCGCGAATACGTCGATGGCGTCGCTCGCGCGGGCGACGGTGATGATCCGGTCGCACTCGCCCGGCTCGGTGAGGACGGCGCAGATTGCGGTTGGGGTGCGTTCAAAAGCGATCTTCATTCCTCCTCCTCGTACCGGCTTAGCCACTCATCAAGTTCCAGCGTCGGCGCGTCGTATGCGCCGATCCGTACGAGGTCGTCGCGCCAGCCCCGCCGCGCGGCGTCGTCGAGGTCGGCGTACACCGACACTACCCCGTAATCGACGCCGCCCTTCTCCCAGTCGCCGTAGCGGTGCTCGGCGACGACAATCCGCCCGTCGTACAGCCGGTAGAACACCCGCTCATCCGTTCGGTCTTCGTCGATCTCGACGACGAGCGAACCGAGAAGTTCGCCGTCGAACTCAACCCAATTCCACTTTGACACATCCACCCCGTTGTGGACGCCCCGCCAGCCGTGCCAAACTTTCACCCACATTGTTAACCTCCTGAAAACAACGAAGGGGCGATCCGGCGAACCGGAACGCCCCGAATTACTTCCTACTCGCCCAACTCCACTGTGCGCGGCGGGATGATACCCGCGTTTTCCAACTCCCACCAAAACATCGCCGCCGCTCCGTTTACTCCGTCCAGAGACGGAAATACGTGAATGTAAGCGTGCGTCGCTTCTCCTTCCCACCGAGACCATCGAACGACGTGCGCCACGATACGCCCATCGTGCGTTCGGAAAAACGTCGTCTGGGTTCCTCTGCTGTTTTCCTCTTCCCAGCACGCACCGAGGGTCTCACCCTCGAACTCCTCGTACTTGACGAACTCGTAATCTTCACCGCAGACGACACGTCGGGAACCTGACCAAATACGGATTGTATCCATCTCTTACCTCCATTCAGCGAAATCGATTACGCTCATATCCTACCACACCCCGCGCCGTTTGTCAAGCGGGAAATTCGCCGGAATTTCCGCGAAATTGGGGCTTGACAAATCGCGGCGTGTGCGGTATAGTAGAGACGTAATCAATAACCACACACAAGGAGGAACCAAAATGGCAACAATCTCTATCTGGCGAGGCTACCGACACTGGAACTGGGACGAAGAGAACGATTACGAAGTAGTGACGTATGAGGACGCGCGTGAACTCGGCGCTGTTCGGTTCAACGACGAGGAAGCGGACATTCAGTACCGCATCATCGAGTGGGATGAGAATATTGTCGTCTTCTTCGTCGAGCGAAAGGGTCATTACGTAGAAGCCGAGATTTACGAGTACCCCTCGCTTGAAGAAGCGGCTAAGGAGTACCGGTTTGTGCTGAAGAAGGCGGGCGTCATCTAGACGCCCCGCTGCAGACCAGAAGCCCCGTCCGGCAACGGATGGGGCTTCTTATTTTCTCTTACACTTCCCGCAATACCCGTACCGCCGCGCAGCCCCGTACTGCTGCTGCGTCAGCGCAGCATCGCAGCGCGGGCAGCGGTACGCCGGCGCAGCACGCGACTGCTGCTGGTGGTGCTGGTGCTGGTGCTGGTGCTGGTGCTGCTCAGCAGTATCAGCACTGTGCTGCCGGTACTCAGCAGTATGCTGCTGATGCTGCTGATGCTGCTGATGCTGCTGATGCTGCTGATGCTGCTGATGCTGGTGCTGCTGCTGGTGCTCAGCAGTATGCTGATGCTGATGCTGGTGCTGGTGTTGCTGCTGATGCTGATGCTGCTGCTGGTGCTGCTGCTGCTGATGCTGCTGCTGATGCTGCTGCTGATGCTGATGCTGCTGCTGGTGCTGCTGCTGGTGCTGCTGCTGATGCTGATGCTGCTGCTGGTGCTGCTGCTGATGCTGATGCTGATGCTGCTGCTGGTGCTGCTGCTGGTGCTCAGCAGTATGCTCAGCAGTATCAGCAGTATGCTGCTGCGCACTGCTGTGCAGCAACGTCGCAAGCGTATACGCCAGCGTCGCAAGCGGCGCGCTCTCCAGCACCGACAGCGCCAACAATAACCAATCGAACGACGCCAGAAACTGCGTCGCGCCGCTCAGCCCCGCCGGAACGCGCGCGGCGTAGTCTGCCAGAACGTTGAGCGTGATCGCGGTGAGCACCGCCGCCCGCGCCACGCGCGACGCCAACCGTTGGCGCTGCCGGTCTGCGAACGCCGCAAACGCCAGCGACAGATACGCCAACTCAATCCCGACCGCCGCCAGCCAGCCCGCCAACTCGCCGCGCGTCGGCGCGAGCGCGCGCTGGACGCCCAGCGCGGACGGGGCGCTCAGCAGCAGCACTGAAAACGTTGCGAGAATGCGGAACTTCAAGCATTTACCTCCTATGCTGTCACAAAACCTCTTCTTCTTTTATTTATAGAGAGTGTTGTGACAACCGACCTCCTAAGCGCCGCAAAACCCCTCCTCGCAGAAGTCGCTTTGGTCGTCAAGCGCAGCGTCCGCACGCAACACCGCGATCTCGTCTTTCCCCCGCTTCCGCCGCTCCTCGTTGATGCGCCGCTCCAGTTCCTCACCCATCTCGCGCAGCGCCGGGTACTGTCTGAGCAGTTCCGCCTGGCTGCGCACCGATCGGTACGGGCAGAACCAACACGAGGATTTCGGCGGCGTTGCAAGCCCGGCGCGTTCAAGAATCGCGCGGCAGTCGTTGCGGGTAAGGCGCTCGTCTACCAGCGGGTAGACGTTCTCAATACGCTTGAAGCCGGAATCGCGCATCCGGTGGAACTCGTCAACGCTGATCCCCAGCATCAGTTGTATCTTCTCGCGTTTGTACTGCTGATACAAATAACGCCGGATAGGTTCGACTTTATACTGTCTGGTGCACTGGCGCTTCAACATAAACGATCCGTCAGCCGCGCGCCAAGGCGCGGGCGTGAACGCCGGACGCGCAAGCATATCCCCGTACAGATCGCGCTGTAGGATTGTTATGCCGCGCCCGTATGCGGTCTGTAGCCGGCGCGCGAAATAATCGACGTACTCGCGCGTTGCGGGCGACTCTGCGTCCAGCAGATCAACGTGTACGATCTCGTCAATCTGCCACCCGCGCTGCATTGCGAGTACGACCAGCGCGGTGCTTTGCACGCCGCCGCCGTATGAGATGATCGTCGCCATCACCGCTCCTTTCCGTTGTCAATCCTCGCTATTCAACCGCGCCGCGCGCGCCCAGTCTTCGTTGCGAAACCGCGCGCCCAACGCCCGCGCCTGCTCTCGACTGAACCCCGCGCGTCGAAGCGCCGCCAGCGCTGATAACAACGCATCGTCCCCGCCGTCCCCGTCCCCGCACTCGGAAAAATCCCCGATTTCGGCGTTTTTCGCGGGTTCGGGACGGTCGGGGACGGGGACGGTCTGAGACGGGGACGGGTCAACCCCCGTCCCAAGGCTTTCTGATGCCGTATCCGCCTGTCCCATCCGTCCCGCCGCATCAGAAAGCGCGGGGACGGGGCTATAGTCGGTTTGCGGCGTCACCAAGCGCGGGGACGGTGTGATTTCGTCCCCGCTCGTCGAGAACGACGGGACGGGATCAGCAACCGTCACAACACTTGCTTCTCTTTTATTTATACGCGGTGTTGTGACAGCGCTGAACAACAACGTCTCCAGCAGCGCCGCATCGTTGCGCGCGTTGACGAGTTGATCAAAGTCCCCGACGAGCGCGGGCGTGCGGATGAGGAATTGCTCATTGTTGTGACGCACCACAAACAACCCGCGCTCGCCGGGCGGCGGCGGCAACTGCGACGGGCGGTAGAGCAGCGCCTTCGGGTCGCGCACTCCTAGAGCCGGAGCATCTTGACTGCCGTCCACCAGCGCGCCGGAGATGAGGGTTGATAGGTTCATTCTCCACTCAAGCCGCTTGCCGGTCGGCGTCTGCATTGAGACGATAACCCGAATGCCCAACGCCCGCGCTTTGCTGACGAGCGCGATCAGCAAACGTTCGGTCTCGTCAACCACATCGATGATGTCGGTTGCGAGTACGACCAGCAGCGGCAGCGGATCGGGCGCGGTCTGGTTGTACTCCTCGACGCTGCGCACCCCGGCGCTCAACAACAACCCGAACCGGCGCTTCGCCTCTTCGTTGATTGCGCCGATTGCGTCTAAGATGCGTCGCTGCCCCTCGTCGCCGTAACCCCCGGCGGGCGGAAACAGCATCTGCGGCAGTCGGGCGAGGTTGGGCGTCAACCAGTCGCCTTTGCCGTCGAGGATCGCCCAGCGCACCCCGCGCTCGTTGAGCAGCGTCGCGAACCACAGCCGCAGAAGGTGGTCTTTGCCGCAGCCGCTGGTTCCGTACAGCCCAATATGCAGCGCGTCTGCGCCGAAGTCCAACCAACGAAACGCGCCGGTCTGGTCAACACCCAGCGGGACGGCGTACCGCGCCGGGCGCGGGTCGGCGGGGTTGAACAGTGATGGGGAAGGAAGCGTCACAACAGTATCTTCTCTTTTATTTCTATACGGTGTTGTGACAGCAGCGGGGGCTGCGGCAGCGGGGGCTGCGACTGCCGCCGCAGCCTCGGCGGTCTCATCAACCGTCACAACAGTATCTTCTTCTTTATTTATACGCTGTGTTGTGACACCCCCGACAAGCGCCGTCGGCAGCCAGCCGCGCGCTTCGAGTTGGCGCTCAACTCGATACGCAGCGTCGTTCAGCGCGTGGTACGCGCGCACCACAGCGTTGCGGTTGGTCGCTGCGAACATCGCCGCGAACGCCAGCGCGCCGAAAACGGGATCAACGCTGAACGCGACCGCGACCCCGAACAACATCAAAAACACCGTTTTCCCGCTGACGTTCACCGCCCGCCTCCCCCGCTACCGATGGGCGCGCGCACGTTCCCCGCGAGCAGCAGCGCCGTCAGTGCGAGCAGAACCGCGAGGAATTCAAACGCGAACGACGCCGCGAACGTCCAGCCGATTTTTGCCAACACCGCCGCCGCGCCTTGGAGCGCACCCGGCAGCGGCGCAAACAACCCGCCGCGCTGCCAAACGTCAACCAACGCGGCGGCTTCATTGTAGTCCGTTACGATGTCAAAGAAAACGAAGAAGTAAACCATCCACTTCAACATAGAAATGTCGCGCTGCGCCAACTTCGCCGTTGCGATTTCGATCAGCGTCGGCAACAGCGTCAAGAACACCACAAACAGCGTCAACCATTCCGCTCCCGTTGACAAAACGTCGTTGGCAATCGGTTGCATAAATCGCCACGTCGGTACAAGGTCGTACCGCCACGCCAGCGCGCCGAAGACGTATGCTAAAATAGAAAAACAGATCGTTGCGGCGAGCGCAGGCGCGCCGCGCACTCCGCTTGCCCAATCCGCCGCGCGCTTGAGATTGTCGCTGAGGTCAAGCGCGGTGAGTATCCCGTCGGCGATGTTGCTGTTGACGAGGATGAGGATGACGCCCGCCGCGATAAACCAGGCAATAAGGTCACTCATACAACGTCCACCCCCTCTTTCCCCGCACCCAGCGCTCAACGAGATACGCCCCGTCCGGCGCTTCGCGTCCGGCGACGTAGCCGAGCGCCCCGTCCGGCAACGAGTAGATGACGAACGCGCCCGCCGCGCGCGTCGCCGGGTCGCGCTTCGCTCTGCGCTCGCAACTATAAACCGCACTCGCCCACTCCTCCAATTCTTGGTGTGGGACTTCTTCAATCTTCCACCACATCTTTCGCCTTCCTTTCTAGTGTTTTTGCTAACAGTTGTACAACCGTCTCGTGCACATACCCCCACCGCAAGCACACCGCCGCCAGGTCGCGGTAGGGTTGCCGCAGCCGCTTCGCGGCGCGGTGCAGATCGGAATAGACGGTCAGTACGTCCTCGTCGAGACGCCAACACAACCCCAGATGCGCTTCAGCCGCCGCGTCGGGATCGGTGTACGTTTCCCCGACCGCCGCGCTCTCGTTGAGCGCCGGAACGTGATAGCGCAAGAAGTAGCGGATATACGTCGGTCTGTACCCGACCGTCAGCATCAGTTCCGCAACCGCCTGCGCGTCGCTGCGCAGTTTGTGGCGCGTCCAACGCAGCAGTCGCGTCTCGTCTAATTCCGCGCCGCGCAGCCGCTCGGCGAAGAACGACATCGCGGCGCGCAGATCGTCGTCACGCATCGTCGATCTCCTCACACAACCGACACAGAATGCGCGTTGACGGAACAACCCCACGCTGCATCCACTCCAGCACTGCCCACCGGTCGCGTTCCTCAAGACCATCCAGCGCCCGCAGCGTCCGCAACGCCAGACGCAACGACGCGCCGCGCGCCGCATCGCTCAGCGCGTCGTTCCAATGACGATAGATGAACTCGCCGAGCAACGACGGCGCACACTCGCCGTTCAAAAGATATTCCGCCAGCGCCTCCCGATCCGCCAACGCGCGCCGCAGCAGCGCCCGCGCCGCGTGGCGGTCGAGCGGCGCATCGGCTGCCAGATGCGCGTACCGGCGTACAAAGCGCTCTTCAGCGTCATTCATCCTTCCGCTCCTTCCCGACGAGTTCATCAAGAACCCGCCGGGGCATCATCACCCACTCCCGATCCACCCGCGCGCCGTTTTCGGTTCGGGTTGGCACATCATCCCCGAACACCAAAACGAACAGCGGGATGCGCTCAAAGCGCGCCGCGCGGTCGATTGTCTGAAGCAATGCGTCGAGCGTCGGTTTGGTCAACATCTTTCGCCTCGCTTTCACCTCAACTGCGTATCCCGGGTCGTTGCCAACGAACCCATCAACGCCGAAGCGCGTGAGGTGCCCCACGCGCCCGGTCGGCGTCAAAAGGCGGGCAAGCGACGGATCGCTCACCCGCCCGAATGTGGCTTGCAACGCCCGCAGTGCTTCTCTCTCCTTTCTTTTCCAACGCGGTTCAGAACGGGACTTCATCTTCTTTCGTCTTTCGCAGCCTCGCGCGAACGGGGGCGATGTGCACGATCTCAACCCACCCGGAGGGTTTGGTCTCCAGAGTGAGTTGATACTCGCGCCCCACCGCCTCCTGAATGAACTCCTCGGCGCGCTCTAGTTGCGCGTCGGTCATCTGGGCGACGCCGTAGAGCGCAGAAAGAACCCGATATAGATTGGTGACCTTCCCGCTCTTGCCCGGGTGCGTCAGCCGCGCAGGTTTGCGCACCCATTTCGACACCCTCACCGGCTGACCGTCATCGTCTTCGATATCGAACTCGAAGACGAACACGTCTTCCATCACCGGCTCAGGAGCGTTCCTCGTCTCGAACGTTGGGCGCTGGCGCTCTTTGACGCCCAGAAACCGCCCGACATACGCACCGTTCAACTCCGGGCGCTCTCGCCCGTTTCCGTTGCGGTTGATCAGTTCCTTGAACATACCTTCCACTTCCTTTCTATCGCCTTCGGCACAATCGCCTTAGTCCGCAGTATACTCCAGAACGCCCGTTTTGTCAAGCGGTTCGCACCGCTTGCGGAACGGACACCAACGGCACTCTTCCGTACCCCACGCTTTTGCTTCCGCGATATACCCATCCAGTGCGAGCGACTGCAACCGCAGCGCCTTATACAGCAGCGCCTCCGCGCGGGCGCGGTCGATCTCGAAACGCATCTCCTCCATCTCGCCGGTGTCGCGGTTGACCAGCAGTACGACGCCGGTCTGCGCGTCGGTCAACGCCGCGTACACACTGATCTGGTCAACGTATTCTTCCAACTTCGACCGCGACGCCCACTCGCGCGCGCTGACGGTCTTGATGTCAACGACCGTCAGCGCGTCGTTTTCGTCAGTCAGTAGCGCATCGATCCGCCCCGACACCGCGCCGCTCACCACCCGCACCTCTGTTTCAACGCGACCGGGGAACGCCTCCATCAACAGCGCTTCGAGATGCGCGTGGATCGCGTCGCCCAGCAGCGCCGACGGGCTATCTGAACGCGGCGCGTCCGGCTCGCAGCCTAACAGCGCGAAGGTGATGCGCCGGTCGCACGCCGAAATCTCACTCGCGTACACCCGATCCCGCGCCGCGACCGGGCGGCGCTTCGCGGCGACGACACTGCGGATCGCGTCAACGAGCGGTTGTTGACGTTGTATCTTCACTCCAAAAAAGCCGCTCATCAGTATTTCCTCCAATTCTTTGAAATCGGGTTTGCTTCGACCGCAGGCGGGCAGCGCTGCATATACCGCTGCGCCGCGTCAAGCATTACTTGCTCCAACCAGCGTTGTGCGTCCTCTTCCGGCAGCGACGCGGGTACGATAGCGAGCGCCTCATCATAGATCGGCGCGACGATCATTCGTTCGATCCCCAGCGTCGCTTCAATCCCGCCCTCGCGCGGTTCGCAAAGCCGGAAGGCGTCCGCCATCGCTTGCGCCATAATGACCGCATTCCCCCCTTGACAAGGGTGGTTCATCGCCTGACGTTGGATCGCCCCACGCTGTTTCCACTGCTCGTTGTTCGACGCAGTAGGTTTCGGCAGCGTGAACCACCGACGCAGACCGGCATACGTCGTTACGTACCCGATAGTCGATCCGTCGGTGCGCCGGGCGGACTGCTCGAACGGCGCGCGGGCGGTGTCCGCAAACCAGTTCGACAGTACCGGATACACCGATTTGAAGTCTCTGAAGAATTGTCCCGCCTCTTCGACCGACATATACAACTTCTTGGCCAGCCCGACCGGCGTGCCGCCGTAGAAGTACAGAAACGCGACGACTTTGGCAATCTGGCGCGTTGACTTCTTATACTTCTTACCGATAAGGTCGGCCAGCCCGCTCTCCAGCACAAACCGCACCGTTCGCTGCGCATCCCAGCCCGCCGGGATGATGTACCCCTCGACCGGCTGATGCTGAAACGTCAGCGTCGTCGGTTGCGGTTCCGCAACATCCCCGCGACGAAGGTGGAACATCAGCGCCGCGGTAACGCTGTGGTTGTCGCCCCCGGCGCAGAACAGCGCCAACAGCGCCGGGTCTTCCGACAAGTCCGCCGCGATGCGCTGTTCCATCGCGGCATAATCGGCGTTGACAAAGACGTACCCCTCCGGCGCAATAAACGCGCTGCGGTAGTCGAGATCGTCGCCTTCGCCGCGCGGGATGTTCAGCAGATTCGGTTCGCCGCACGCGAACCGCCCGGTGTCCGCACCCGCGATTTTGAGGTGCGGGTGCACCCGCCCGGTCAGCGGGTGGATATGCGCGAGAAACCCGCGCCCGTAGGTCGTCACGCGCTTCTGCCAGTGCGACCAGGTGCGGTAGAGATCGAAGAAGCGGCGCTTCTCCGGGTCGTCTTCGTACTCGCGCTCGACCTCCCCCAACTCTTGTTTGTCAAGCGAGGCGATGTCAATCCCGCGCATTTTCGCCGCCGTCTTTACGAGTTCGCGTTTCGTCAAATCCTCCGGTTCGACGCCGAGGTATTCCGCAAACTGCTCGGCAGCAGCGCGCAGCCGCCGCGTCGCCTCGTCCGCCAACTCGCCCCAACGGGCGGCATCGATGCGCAGCCCGCAGTACTCGACGGCGGCGGTCGGGACGGTGAGGTCGACGAACAGCCGCACCGCGTCCAGAACGCCCAACGTTTCCGCGCGCTGCTGCTGCTTGCGCCGGATTGCGAAGAGCAGTTCGACATCTTTCAGCGCATACTCGACTTGCGCCGGGTTCGGCTCCAGCGCGTGAGGGTTGGCAAACGTCTCGCGAACGCTTTTGTCGAGCGTCTCGCCGATCCAGCGTTCGGCGACGGCAGCGAGGGAGTGCGGAACGTCGAGACCGAGCGTGATGACGCGATCTGCGACAACCACATCCCACTCGACCTTCGGAAAAATCCCGACGTTGTACAGCACGAACTGCACATCAAACGTCAGGTTCGCGCCGACGAGCGGTATGCGCTCGAAGATCGGGAGGAAAACATCCAGACCGACGCGCCGAACGTTGAAGCAGTAGGCGTCGCCGGACGGCGTTGCGAACTGGACGAGGAAGATGCGCGAGGTGCGCGGGTCAAGCCCCGGGCGCACCGGGTCGTTGCCGTAGTCGCCGGACTGGAGCAGCCGGGCGACGTGGCGCATCACCCACGCCGGAACAACCTCGTCGTCGAGCGCCTCCAACGCACTCTCCAGATCGTTGATGCGCCGCGCCGAGGTCTTCCCGCCGCGCGGGGCGTCGTTGAGAAGACGTTGCAGACGCTGCTTCTCGGCAACGAAGTCAACCGGCGGCGGCAGAGGGTCGGGTAGATCGTCGGGATCGGGATCATAAACCAAGCCCCACCGGTTGCGCTTGAGATACGCGAAGTACGCCTTGTACGCCGTCTTTGTTCGCTCTTTCGGATAGCGAAACAGCGGTTGCGTCTCGATGTCGAACGCAAGCGCTTCGCATTCGAGCAGCGATTGAACCGCATCACGCGCTTCGTCTCTGTCGTTGATGTACTTCCTCAACTTTTACCAGCCTTTCTGAAATGTCGTATTCTCGATGTTTCCGCAACCGCCCGCGCCGCGTGCGCAGCCAGCGAACGCCGGAGGGCGTGCGCAGCACATCGAATACCGCCAATCCGTCGGTGAAGAGAATAGCAGCGTAGACGGGAATTGTCAAACGCTTCGCCGCGTCAACGACGGATTGCGGAATAATCGTTGTGCGGTACGTATCGGATCGAATCGACCGACGCTTGACCTCCAACGCCGCGATCGGACAATCGCCGTCCAGCAGCAGATAATCCAGCGGCGCGTAGGCGTCCAGCCGCACCAGCGTCAGATCGAGACGCTGCGGGTAGAGCAGCAGCGCCGCCGTCTGCGCGATTATGTGTTCGTAGGGCAGCCCGAACGCGGCTTGTTCGTCAAACGATTTCATCGAACGCTACAACTCAAGCCGATCCAGATACGCACGTCGCATCTCTTCAAGCGACGCAACGCGCCGCCAACGGGCGGTCATTCGTCCGTCCGCTTCCCAACTCTCTACTTCGTACACAATTATCCCGCCGCCATCTGCTTCGTAAAATGCGGTCATTTTGTCCGGACGCTCGTCATCATCACCCAGATCAATAGTCATCCCCAGCAGCCGCGCCCGCACCACCGTCGCCTCACAGTCGCCGTCGGTCGCGCCGCTCCAAAATATCACGTCGCGATACATACGCACCCCTTCCTAGTGAACAGCAGTAACAGCAGCCGTCACAACGCCGGACTTTCTTTTATTTATATGATGTGTTGTGACAGCAGTTCCGAAAAACTCGTACACCGGCGCGGTGCGGTCTGCGTGCCGCTTGCGGATGCCGGTGGTGCGTAGTCGCGCCCGTTCGACGCCCACCAGCCGGTAGACGCGCACGCGCTTCCCGCCGTCTGTGCGCTGTTGCTTCCCTTCGATACCGACGCCGATGCGGGCGAAGAGCGCGCCGATAAACGACATCGGCTTTCGGCGGAAATCTTCGCGCACCTTGATCCCCAGCGCCGCCTGGATCAATAATCGGTTCCGGTCAACGAGGTCAACAAACTCTTCGGTGATTGCAATTTCTGCACCCTCTTCGATCCGCAATCGCAGCGCCGCAAGCAACGCGCTGAACCAGATTGCAAACAGCGCGAATCGGTTGCGATCCGCACTGAACCGCCGCGTTGTCTCTATTTCGTCCAGCGCCTTTGCTATCTCTGCATCTTCAACCGCCGCGAAGCGCTGCGCCTGTCCGTATGCGCCGCGCTCGTCGTCGAGCACTAACTCAGCGTCAACCTCGATCCCGTAGCGCTCTTCCAGTTCGACCTTCCGCTCTGCGTCGCGCTTTTCCTCCTCGTTCTTCGCCTCATCTGGCGTCGGCGCGTGGGCGATGCGCTCGGCGCGGGCGCGTTCTTGCGCTTCACGCTGCTCGCGCAACGACTTCGCCAGTTCGCGGCGTCGGTCGGTCGGCAGATGCGGCTTATCGCGGTCATCCCAGACCTCAACGCCTTCAGCCGCGTATGCGCCGACGAAGTTATCAAAAAATGCGTTCTTCTGCGCCGCGGTCTTCGCTTTGACGACGCAGTGGAGATCGAGGTAGACGCGATCCCACTCCGTCGCCGGTTCCGCCGCGCCGTTCGCGCGGGAAACGCGAAAATCGTTCTCCAACTCGCGCAGTTTGGCGAGATCGCGGTAGGCGTCGGGCGAGGTCGGCTCGTTCATTCGCTTGGTTTCAACGTACACGTTGATCTCACGCTCAAGCGGGTTGCGGATACGCCCCAACTGCTGGCGGAAGTCGTCAACGTCGCCCACGCCGACGCCGTTGCGGGCGATGCCGAACAACGCAAATCCCTCTATGTCAATTGAGACGCCCGTCCCGACGGACGGCGAATAAATGAACACATCAACATCTCGTAGAATATCGTTGATGCGCTCAAGCGTCTCGTTGTTATTCTCGCTCGTTTCCGACGTAATCTTCAATATCCGCGCGTCCGGCAGAAACCGGCGGTAGAACAACTCTGCGCGGTCGGCGTCTGCGCGGGTGTTGCACGCGAGCGCGATTTTCCACGCATTGGTTTCGTACCACTCCAGCGACTTCTGGAGTACGTCTTCCGGCGTTGGCAGTAGTACGAGATGGTCGATTGCGCGATGCGCGTACTCATTTTCGACGTAAGCAATAGGTTGGTCGGGAAACGCAGACTGAATGAACGTCAGCGTCGCCTCGCCAACATCGGCGTCGGCGAGAATAATCAAACGCGCTTTGCGGAGATGCTCCATCAACGCGCCGACAGCCGAGACTTTGCGGCTTTTCAGATTGCGGTCGTTGACGATTGCTTTGAGCACTTGCTCGATCTCGTCAACGATAACGAGATCGTAGGGCGCGTCGGTTTCGATTTTGTCAAGACTGTGGATGGTGGTAGCAACGCGCGGTGCGTTCGTAATCCAGCGCCCGTCCTCGTAATACGGCGTGAGGTTCAGCCGTGCCGCGCTCTGGCGCACCAGCGAGACGCGATGACCGACGGACAACACGCGCGGGTAGCACTTCGCGGCTTCCGCCAGCCACCGGGTTTTACCGGTTCCCTTCGCCGACCGGATGACCACAATGTTCGGATAGTCGTCGTCCGGGTCAATCTCAATATCCAGAAACCGCTGGTTGATCTTCACCGGGTCGGGCAGTTCCGGCGACGTAACGTACCCGCCGCGCAGACCCGGCACTGTACCCTCAAACCCGTACTTTCGGGCGAGGTTGATCAACACCCCGATCCCGCTCTCGACGTGATCGGGCTTCCGGTGCTTCTCCCAGTCGTATGTCCAGTTGTCCAGCACCTCCGCCGCCACGTCTTCCGGCAGCGCAGACTGGATCGCCCACACCGCCGCAAGCCACATATTGTACTCAAGTCCGTCGCCGGGGATGTAGCGCAGCAACGTCTCGATTGTCTCGCGCGTCGCTGCGCCGCCGACGCGCTTCGGCGCAAGGAGCGGACGGCGGGCGAACGCGGCGAAATCGGCGAGGTCGTAGTAGCGGTCGCTGTTTCTGATAATAGTGACGGGTTTCTTCTGCGGGCGCTGCTTCCAGTTGTAACTGCCGACAACGCGAATCGACCGCGCGGCATCGCTCGTAGTGTCGAGCGTCCAGCCGTACCGCGCGGCAGCGATGCGCAACTGTGCTTCGACGCCCGCCTGGATCGGGGCGACGTAGTTGACCCACTGCGGTTCGCGCAGAACCCACATCGGCATCAAGCCGTTGCCGGTGTGCACCACCAGCGTTGGTTCCGGCAGCCCGCTCTCCTCCAGCAGTCGCAGCGCGTCGTTTTTCGACGTGGGGAGTGCGTCTTTCGCGTGCGCGTCGGAACGGATGTCGATGTCGGCGGTGATGACACGCTGGCGGTAGGCGATCTCTGCACCGCCGGATGAACCGCGATCTGGTTTCACGTATTGCGAGGAACGTTTAATATAGATGTCGTAATTGAGGTTTCGTTTAATATGATCAGCGATCTCGGCGCGCTGTGAGAGGCTGAATGTCTGACATTTGAAGCGACCGTCGGTCAGTTTGACGCTGACGGTCGTATAGGCGGCGGTGTCATCGCCGTAGAGTAAGTCAAGATAATCCGTAATTGTGATAGACATACGCTCCTTTCTCCTCCTCCTAAGCCGGGGTCTGATGACCCAAGCGTTAGCCTAGCACACAAGTTCCGATCTGTCAAGGGCTTTCGGTGGGATTTTGGTTGAGATTCGGCTATTGACAAATGACGCGGTGTGTGGTATGCTGTAGGTACGACAGTCATCTATCTGTAAGGAGGTAAGCAAAATGGTCAAGTCAGTCAAAGTCGAACGGTTCAAGGAGTATTCCGAACTGGTTCGGGTCGTGTCTCGCTCTGAAAAGACGCCCGCGACGAACAAAGACATCATCCGTCCGCTGAATTATGAGTTGTTTATCGGTTCTCACCTTCCAGAACCCGATTGGCACCGGCTCGGCGCTCTGGTTGTTGCCCTCTTCCGAAGTTTCGCCGTTGTCGATGTCGAAATATGGCAAGCCGATAACGGCGATTGGATCGCCGACGCCCTCGTCGATTTCGGCGACCGTCGGCGGCTGCGGCGGGGAGAGGGCGACGCCCCGCTGCAAGCGATGATCGAACTCATTACCGACATTCAACGCTACTAGTCAGCACCCCGCCCGCCTTCGGCGCTCCGTACCAGATGCGGGGCGCTTTTCTTTTCCCTCTTGACAACCGCGCATCGACGCGGTATGATGTCATTGCGACAATTCTATTCAGAAAGGAACCACTCTTATGACACCTCACATCATTCAAGTCGAGCGTTGGCACGACACCGGAATGGCGTTCCTTCGCGTGCGCGACGGCGACGCTCCAGAGATGAACGTTATCCGCTGCATCGATTACAACATCTTCAGAGATACTCCTATCCCCGCGGAATACCGCATCCGCGCGGGGGCGCTGACGACGCTGTTGTTTGGGTTCTCGGAACGAACCGTTTTGCGAATCGAAATCCGCCGGTTCGATGGCGTCGGCGTCTGGGTCGCCGACGCGCTCGTTGACGCCGGGGATCAAACGATGTACCGACGCGGAACCGCCGTAAATCCGGTCGATGCTCTGGTTGACCTCGCGTTTGATATGCAGATGTTAGACTAGACGCCTCCGCCTTCTTTGCGCCTCAGCCGCCCGCTGGGGCGCTTTTCTTTTCCCTCTTGACAACCGCGCCTCGGCGCGGTATACTGTCAGCGTGACAGTTCTATTCAGAAAGGAGACAACCGTATGATCAAGTCGGTCAAAATTACACGCTCAGACGAACCCGACGCGGTGTTCGTCATATCGCACAGCCCGACCAGTCCTATGTCGGAAAAGTTTTCTTATCGGTTCGTCAATTATAGGTTGTTGGTCGATACGCATCTTCCAGAGCCGTATCAGTTGCTGTGCGGTGCGTTGGTTACGACGCTTCTCGACAACCCGAATGTTATCAACATCGAAATTTGGCAAACCAATGCAGGTTTTTGGTTTGCCGACGTTTTCGTTGAGCGCGAAGGACAAAAAGAATTCCGTCGCGGCGAGGGCAGCACGCCGGATGAGGCGCTAAACTACCTCATCCTCAACATCCAGCGTTTCTAATTCCCTCGCCGACCGCGCGCTTCAGCAATCTGCTGAGCGCGCTTTTTGTTTTTCCGCTCCCGCTCAATCCGCGTCACCAGCAGCACCAGCACCGCCGTCGCCGCAACTTGCGCCGCGTCGGGGTGAACGAACGCGAGTGCGAACGCGCTGACGAGCATCAGAACCTCGAGTTTCATTTCCGCCTCCGCTCCACAAATACTGTGATCTTATCGATCAGCAGTGGCAGCAGTGTCGGCGCAACGACGCCCGCAACGAACGGGACGTAGCCGGAATAGCCGACGAGCGTCCCCGCCCCCGCGCCGACCAACACCCGCCCCAGCGCGCCCAACTCGACGCTGTGCTGCTCTGCGTCGTAGCGCGGCAGAAACACCTCGCCCTCGGTGTCGGCGAGGTATGCGGTCGCCGCGCCGATTGCGCCAAAGACCGCGTTCCAGAGATAATCGGCTGCGGTCAACCCGGCGTGTCCCGCTGCCAACAGTTGAAAGATTTCAACGATGTCCATTCCGTTGCTCCTCCAGTTGCCAACGTCGAACGAGCGCGACGACGAAATCCGCGTAGCGCTCCGGGTTGTTGCCGTCGCTTGACGGCGCGTAGCGCGGCAGTATCTGGCGCAAGCGGCACAGCCCGCGTCGCTTGCAGTAGTGCTCTTTGAGCAGTTCGCACCAGTCGTTCAGTCCGTCCGTCCAGCGCGCGTAAACGGCGAACGGGTGCGGCGTCTGCGCGATCATCCGCTTGCCGCGTCTGAGATTGCCCCAGTTGCGCGTGCGTACTGCGACGCCGCGCAAGCCGTAACTGCTCTCGTGGGCGAAGAACGCCAGCGCGATGCCGCGATCCGCGCCCCAATCGTCCAGCGCCGCCAGCAGTGCATCCGTCTCAACGAATGCCGGGCTGCGCGCACTGCGCAGTACGCGGCGAAACGTCGCGGCGCTGATGCTGTGTTGTGTAAAGATGAGCGGGTTATCCTCGATCATCACTGCCTCCCCCACAGTGCGGGCTGAACCAGATGCACTCTTTGTCCTTATGCTGCCCGATCCCGCTGCGTCGCCAAACGAACCGCGACCACGTCTGCGGAAACAGCGCGTCGCTCTCGGCGTCGCCGTAGCCGCAGACGGCGATGCGGAGTTTGGGATTGTCGCCGTTGGCGACCGCCCAACACGCCGCGCGCTGCCAGATGTCTTCGCTGTCGGTGTCGTAGTCGTAATCGCGCAGATGGCGCGGGTAGGGCGGATCGAGAAGGATGCCGACAGTACCGAATTCCGGTTGTTTCGCTTTCCCGGCGACAATCTCGAAATCGTTCCAGAATACTTGAACGTTGTTTAGACGTTCGGACAGCGCGGCGACGTACTCAGAAACGCGGCGTTCTTTGACGAGCCGGGCGAGGAGACGCGGCGTTGTGATCAAACTGCCGCGTATCCTTCCGTTGCCTCGTTCGTACATCAGCCGCCCGTTGCGCGTCAACCAGCCGCCGGGCTTGGTGAGCGACGGGTCGAGTTTGTATGCCATCACATACGCCCACCGCGCTGCGAGAACCGGATCGTAGTAGTCCGGGTCGCCGCCCAGCCGCGCGACGAGTTCCGGCAATCTGTCTCTCGTGTAGTGGTGATACGCGATCAACTCCAACTCCGCGCGCGGGAAGTCGAGATGACGCGCCAACTCCTCAGGCGCGTACTTGACCGCACGCAGATAGTTGACGACGTACCCGTCGAGATCGTTGACGATTTCGTACCGCACCGGCGGCGATGCGAGTATCCAACTCGACGATCCGGTGAAGGCGTCGATGCGCGTGGTGATCTCGCCGAACCGTCGGTTGATCTCCGGCGCAACGCTGTATTTGCCGCCGATGTACGGAAAGAGTTGTCGCATTGTTATGTTTCTTTCACCTCAATACCGTCACGAAATCGTCCGGGGTGAACGAGACGGTATACGTCGTTCGCTCGCGCGTGATGGTGCGCGATGTGATTTTCGCGTTGCGATAGTAGCCCGGCACAATCGCGTAGTCGCTTACGTCCGCAGCCCAGTTCGGAACCGTAACGCCTTCGCGCGTTATCAACTCGTAGCGCGAATTGTCGAGTTCGACCGTTATCGGAGCGATCTGGCGATCCAGCGCAATCGCCGCCTCGTCGCGCCGCGCGTCTGCAGTCGTCTTGCTGCCGTATTCGCCGACGCCGGCGACGCGCCGGGCAAGTCGCCGGCGCGATTCGAGCGATTGTATCGTTGTCGTCGCGGTCAGATGATCCGTCCAGTAGCCGCGATATTGCGCAAATACGCGAGATGGCGCTTTGGAAATATCGATGACCCGCGTCGTTTCCGGGAAGCGCCAGACCAGTGTACTATCCGAGCGAAGGTCGATAACCGGGCGCGGTCGGTCGCGCAGGAAGCGCTTAAGATGGTACCTTACGGACGAATAATCGGTTCTGACGTGCTCGATAATTTCGCGTAGGTTTGCGTTCGGGTTTTCTATATCAACTATCGTTTGAGACGGCAGGTAGATGTCACAACATCCGCCGCGTGCGATCAGCGCGGTAGAGAGCAATTCGGCGTTGATTCCGCCGGCGCCGGGGTCGTTGATTCTCGCAAGAAACGCAACAGACGTCGCCCCCACGGTCGTTTCGTTGCCGGACGCCCGCACGCCGACGATCCAGCCGTAACACGTCGATGCTGTGATGACCCCTTCGTTGTTGATGCTGGAGAATGCGCCGAGCGTCAGCGTGTACGTATTCGGTTGTGGAATAGCCGTCACCGGCGCGACCCATACGCCGGTCGCCAGACCCGTTGTAGTTACTCCTACATATAGACGCTCGTTTGATGTGATCGTTGCGTAGCGTTCCGGTTGAGCGTACAAATACGCGACGAAGAAAAGCGTTGAATTTGAAATTGTAAACGTTCTCTTTGTTACTATCCGTATAGATATAAACAAATTGCCTGGAATAAATTCATACTCCCACAGGTCGGGGCGCGAATTGTAGCCGCTGTTGGGCATAAACCCGGAACTGACGGGCTTCCATTTCGTCGTAGTAAACACATTCTGCACGACCGAAATCCGCGCCTCGCGCTGTAATGCGCCGAACCCCAGCGCGTGCCAGGTGATGCTGCCGTCACGCGCTTCCTCGATCCGCTCGATCTGTCCGCGCCAGACGGTGCGCGAGAGTTGCGTGCAATAGACGATCAACTCATCGCCGATCTGCGTCATCACGCCGGAGCGCGCATAGCCCGGCGGCAGCGTGACGCGCCCGCGCTCGTCGCCGTCATCAGACGTTGAGAACTCGTAGTCCGCGACGGTGAGCGGGACGGGGAATTGTTGATGCGGTTCGGCGATTGCAACAAGCATAGCCGCCTCCTCACGCGAACGCGGCGGGTTCGATTCGATACGAGCGCACGTCCAAGTTGGCGGATGCGCCGGTGAGGTCGTTGTGATTTGCCGTCGTCATACCGAGAAACACCGTAATGTGACGACTCGAAACAAACCCCGGCGCGCCGTAAATCGTTCCGGTCGGGACAGTTGCGAAAGGGCGCGGAAGGGCGTATTGCGGATCGTACATATGAAACACGATGAGCGTCGGCGGCGTGACGATGTTCCAGACGGAAACGCCGTCGGATGGGATGAGGATGAGCGGCATTACCAGCGTGTTGCTCGGTACGTTCTGGACTTCGAGGGTCACCGTGATCGGTTCGCCGTCGCGGGTAATGAGCGCGGGCATATACCACGAGCGACCTGCCGTTATCGTTTCCGCAATCTGCGGCTGTCCTTCCCAACCGATGCGATAACGCGCATTTGCCGCCGGTGTGGTTGGACAGAAAATCTCGATGAACAGGCGGTATACGTCTGCCGGGATGTTCGTGGAGATGGGGTAGGTGATCGTTCCGCTCGTCGCAGACGAGAACCGCGCGCGCGTCAACGTCGCCCAGTTTGCGTTCCACGTCTCCGTCGTAATCCCGCTTGAAACCGACGTTGTATTGATCGCCTGGATACGGCTTCCCCCTGTTGCGCTCTCCCGCTCCTCGGCTGCAAACAGCGCATTGTAGAGACCCGGCATATTCGAGATGAAACAATAAAATCCGTTTTTGTAAAGATATTCATCGCCTAATCCCGGCAGCGATATAGTTCGACGTTCGTATGGTCGCAGTGACGAAAATGAATTCAGCAAACTCGTAATACTGAGAAACGGAGCGACCAGCGTTCCCGTCACCCGCACCCGCGCGAGGACGCCCGTTGAGGTCGCCTCGACGCTCAACAGCGTCACGCTGCCGTCACGCAAATACGACCGCAACGACGCACCGCCGTTTGCGTCCTCAACCACCACCAACGCGCCGCCCGCAACTGCGGGAAGGTTGTCTCGCCGTCGCTGCGCGTGACTGTACAGTTCGCGCGCGAGTGTGTTCACCGCGTTTAATGCGGCCTGGCGCGTTGCGCGCCGGAACGCAATTTCCGCCGTAAACGGTTGCGGGTCAAAAAGCGCATTCGCGTTGAACCCGACGCCGGGCGCGTCCTGATTCGTCGCGTCAACAACGATGTTCGTATCTGCATCGAAAACAATCGTTCCGATCCTCCGTATTCTCATCACACCCTCCCGAAACGCGCTAACCGCGTGAGGTTATCGATCTCGCTGCGCACCAGCGTCGCTACCCGCCGCTCGTCCATTCCCGGCGCGGCGTTGACGGTAATGCCGCCGACGTTGACCGTTGCCGACGCCGGAGGCGGTTGCGTCACCGCGTCGCGCGTGAGCAGCGGCAGCGGCGCTAACCCCTCGGTCAATCCCCGCAGAATACCTTCGGCGAGCGGTACGCCGACCTCGCGCGCCGCGACGCGCGACGGCGAGTGAATACCGAGCGCCCGCTTAGCCGCGTCAAGCGCCTCTGCCGCTGCTCTCGCCGCTGCATCCGCCAACCAACGCGCCGCGCTCTCCACACCGCTGCGTATTCCGTCGATCAGCGCCGCGCCGAGCGACGCCGCGCCCGCAATCGCGTGACGGAACGCCTCTTCGAGACGCGGGTACAGCGACTGAAACAGCGACGAAAGCGTGTTCATCAGATGTTCGGCAGATGTGCGTATCCCGTTCCACAACGCTTCGGCGACGCGCTTGATCGCCTCCCACGCCGCGCTCCAGTCGCCGCGCAGCGCCGCCGTCCCCGCCTCGAACAGTCCGCGCAGTACGGCGAGTGCGGTTTCGGTCAGTGTTTTGATCTGGTTCCACGCAAATCGCGCAACCGCGGTAATCTCGCTGCCGAAATTCGACCAGACCCACTGTGCCGCTGTTGTCAGCGCTTCGATTGCGGCTTGAACGAACCGCGCGGCAGCGACGACGACGCCCATAACTCCTTCCCACGTCCGTTTCGCAAACGCGAGAATATCCGCACCGTGGGCGTTCCAGATTTGCACCACCAGCGCGGTTGCAAACTGTATCGCTTGCTGCACCGCTGCGAGCGCGGTCTGAACGGTAGATTGAATCGCGCTCCACGCTTCTTTTGTTGACGGCGCAAGTGCGGCGCTCAGCGTGTCCCACGCTGCGAAGATCGCAGCCGCAGCAACGGCGACCGTCTGCTGCACGCTGCCGGTGGTCACCCCGACCAGCCCGATCTGCGCCGCCAACGCCGCGACGGGATCGGCGGCGCTGAGGATGCCGGACGCCCAAGCGGTGAACGTATTGACGCCTTCCGCCGCAACTGCGACTAACTGCGTGAGATGCGGCAACAGCGCGCTGCCGACGGTGATCTGAAGCGTCTCCACCGCCGCGTTGAACTGATCCAACGTGAACTTATACCCTTGCTGCATTATCGCCGCCGCCTGCGCCGCGCCCCCGGCGTCCTTCATCGCCTGCCCCATCTCGTTGTAGCCCGCCGCGCCCGCGCCCGCAATCGCCGCCGCCGCGCGGATTGCGTCGGTTCCGAAGATGGTGTTCAATGCGAGAAATTTCTGCTCCTCGCTGAGGTTTTTCGTTGCGTCGTGCAACAACCGCGCCGCCGCCTCCATCCCGATAAAGTTGCCTTTCGCGTCGAAAAATTTCGACTTCCCGTCTTCCGTTGCCAGCCCCAACTCGACCATCATCCGCGTTGCATCTTTTGTCGTCGGGATCAAGCGCTGAAGGAATGTTTTGAGCGACGTACCGGCATCTGCGGCGCTGCTGAACGACGGCGCGATCAGCGCCATCGTCTGGACGGTTTCTTGAAACGACAACCCGGCGACTTTTGCGCTGCCGCCGACGTTCGCCAAACCTAAAGCGAGTTCTTCAACACTCACCGTACTTGAATTCGCCGCAGACGCGAGGAGGTCGGCGACGTTCGCGGCGGTTACTCCCGTCTCGCCCCAGACGCCGAGTTGTTTGGCTACTATCGTAGCCGCGTTCGCGAGGTCGAGTTGTGCAGCGGCGGCAAGCGCCAGCGTCGCATCCGTCGCGCCGCCCAGCACATCTTTGACGTTGACGCCGCCTTTGACTAACTCCGTCATCGCGTCCAGCGCTTGTTGCGCGCTGAATTGCGTTGACGAGCCGAGTTCAAGCGCCTTCGCCTTCACATCGTCAAACGACAGCCCTGCCTTCGTCAGCGAGTCGCCCGCGACGGCTTGAAACTTGAAGAGCGCACTCTCGAAGTTCGCGGCAACGTCGATACTGGAACGCAGTTGGTTTCCGAGCGCCGCGATCCCCGCCGCCGCCAGATTGACCGCTGCCGCGCCGATCTGCCGCAGCGCCCCGACCGCGACTTGTTCAAGCGCGCCGAACGCGCCACGCTGGGCGTCAGCGGCGTGCCCGACGCCGCGAACGTTCTGGGCGACGCGCTCCAGCACGCCACTGGCGGCGTCCACTGCGCTCAGTTTGATGACGACATCGCTCATCGACGCTTCTTCCGCTGATGCTCCGTCGTAATCGCCTGATACCGCCGTTCCGCGCGCAGCGCCGCGAGATGCTGCGCCACGCGCCGGAGCGGTTGCCGATCAAGCGCGTCGGGCGGGCAGTGGTAGATGTCCCGACACAACACCAATTCGGTGTACGCCGCGGGCAACGGCGCAAGGTCGAACAGACCCAGCGCCGTCGCCCGCGCTACTCGTTTCCCTCGTCGCCGATTGTGTCAAAAATCTTTTTGAGCAGCAGCGCCGCTGCTGCATACGGCTCGTTGAGGATGTCCTCACCGTAGGCTTTAATCAACAGCGTCGTCGCCACCGGCGGGAACGCGATTTTGCGCTCGCTCGCGTCGAGAAACTCGTGATACTCGCCGAGCGTGATCGTCGCCACGTTCGGGCGCAGCCCTTCCACCCGCGCGCGGATCGCGGCGTCGGGTTCAAAGATTTGCGGCAGCACCCGCTCGTACACTGCTTTCAGCGCCCGCAGCGGGAACCGGTCTGCTTGCGTGCCGATTGCTTTGCGCACCAACCGCGCCACCACCGGTGCGGTCAATTCGTTGTTGAGTACCGACGCGGCTTCGCGGATCGTCAGCGCGTTGCGGTCAACGCGGATTGTATCGATGTCGTAAATCTCTGCCGGTTTGTCCATAATACCCTCCTACTTATGACGCCGGGTTGAGGTTGGTCGGGCTTGATCCGAGCGTGTACTGACGCAGCGACGGCGTTCGCACCGTCACCATCGCGACATACGGATCTGCGTCGCTTGGGTCAAGCGCGCTCAGTGTGACGTTGGTGATCACCCCCACCCCAAACGACGTTCCGCCGTCGTTGCTCGTTCCGTACGCGCGTGCGCTGCCGACTAACCCGCGCGGCGACCAGCGCACGCCGAGGGTCGGCGTGGCGCTCTGGAACCGATCAACGATAGTGTTCGCGGCAGAACCCGTATCTTCGTTGTACAAAAACGTCAATGTGAGTTCGACCGGTTCGCGCTTCCCGACGGTGATCGTCGCGTGGTCGCTTGAACCGCCGACATACGCCTCACCGGAAGGTCGGTTCAGTTCAACGTCGTCTACCTTCACCGTTGCATTAGATACTGCCGTCCAGGTCGTAGCATCGGTCGAAATCTCGACCGCGAAGTTCCCCGCGTAAAGCCCGGCAAGAACTCCAGAGTGCGACATCCCCTACCTCCTATACCGACGGCGCGCGGATGAGGTGCGCAAAGCGCGTCGTCATCACAACGCCCTCATACGCCCGCTCGCCGTATCGTACTACGTCCACTATTCCGCTCACGTTGACCAACTGCACGTCGCCGCGCGCGAGCCACGCGAACCGCAGTTGCGCAACGTAGTCTTCGATATAGTCCACCAGCGCCGCCGCCGTATCCGCAACACCGCGCCCCATCCCGACATCGCGCACCAGCAGCAGATCGTCAATCTCCCACACCGCCCGCGTCGCGCGTGTTGGAGTGTAGACACCCCCCTCAACCAACCGCAACCCGCCGAGCGTCGGAATAATCCGCACCGGCAACTGCGCCGCGTCCGACCAGTTCGGCTGTGTCGCAAGTCGCCGGACGGGTACGACGGCGCTGTTGTACTGCACCGCCAGTCCCGCCAGCAGTTCGATGATGTCGATAACGGAACTAGACGACATCGCGGTAGCGCTCCAGTATCAGTCGTACATCATCCGGCAGCGCCGACGGCAGCAGCACCAGCCCGCCGTCGGCTACGGTCGGTCTGTCGGGATCGTTCGCCGTCCCCCGCTGTCGGTACATCCACGCGGCGAGCCGTATTGTCGCGTGAACAATATCGGCGGGAGGGGTGATGCTGTAGCCCCAGCGCGCGGTGATCGTCGCTTGTTGTGATGCGCTGCACCAGCGCTTATCGCGCCGCGCGAGGACGGTGTACGGCGCGTCGGGCGGGTGCGTGTCGATTTCCGTCGGCGGGATCGCTGCGTTGTCGCCGTCGGTCGCGCCGACGAGTTGCGCGATAGAGACGCCCGACGGCAGCAGCAGATAATCCCGCTGCAACTGCGCGTCCCACAACATCAGTTCGCGTCCGA